>ENA-OPSZ01000140-OPSZ01000140.1-human-gut-metagenome-genome-assembly--contig:-NODE-140-length-63167-cov-7.836402_pt1 | contig 63167 bp, 48 predicted proteins | sample MGYA00241814_ERZ501919 | MGnify/ENA primary metagenome ERZ501919 (study PRJEB25962, sample SAMEA2042440) | human gut metagenome | biome: human gut; feature: human-associated habitat; material: faeces... | reverse complement strand
GTGCTCTGCGGTCGCGGCCACCTTCGCAGCAGCCCCGCTCGCCGCAGCCCCGCTCGCCGCAGCAGGGGCGGCGACAGCGCTCGCATCCATGTCATCTTCCATGCCTGCCCGCTCGGCCGTGATGCGAATCGCCGAGCCCTCGTAGCTATAGGCGATGGCATTTTTCATAACGTTGTTGAACACGCGCGCCATCTTATCGCCGTCGATGAGTGCCGTGAGCCCCAGGGGCACCTCAAGATCAACGGTCTTTCCCTGCTCGGTGAGGGTTGGGTAAAACTCGTCAACCACCTGGCCCAACATGAGATTGAGGTCCACATACCCTCGCGTGAGTACGATGTCATGAAAATCGAACCGCGTGATATCGAAGAACTCCTCGATAAGCGCATCTAGGCGATGCGCCTTCTCGAGCGCGATGCCCGTGAAGTGCACGCGCTGTTCAGCAGGCAAATTGGGAGCCTCTTCAAGAAGCGAAAGGTATCCGACCACGCTCGCAAGCGGCGTTTTGAGATCGTGGGCCAGATAGGTTACAAGGTCGTCCTTGCGGCGGGCCTCATCGCGCCCCGCGCTCTCTACCGCGCGCTGCCGCTCGCGCACACGGTTGATAGCGCTCTCGCATTCTAGATAGTCACCGTCGATGCCGCTCCAATCGTCGGGATGGTCGATGAGACGCCCCACGATATGCATCGCGATGGAGCGATCTGCCTCCTCCTGGCCACGCGCCACGCCATGCTCGTACATTGCACGCCCGATAAAAAACGCCATGCACACCGCGAGCGCAAAGAGGAAGCCGCAAAACATAAACAGATAATCAATGCCGAAGAAAATGGGCACCGACGTGCTGCCGATAACGAGGTTGCCAAGCAGGATAACCACAAGCCACGCCACACCGCCCAAGACGATGCACTGGCGCACGTTGACAAACCGGTCGAGCAACAGATATCCAACAAAGAACATGACGAGGAAGAGCATGAGCTCATCGAGCCCTACAATGGCGAATAACAGGGCGAAGAGGATAGCGGTTGCAACCACGCGGCTTCCCGCGGCTGCCTGCAAGCGCTCAAACAGGGCGTCGTTATCGGTGGTGGCGGAAACGGGAGGCTGCGCCACCGAAGCCGAAGCGGATGCCCATACCGGAGCATCCCCCGGAGCGGAGCCCCATGCTGAAACGGGTGGCACCGAAGCAGGCTCTTGTTCGGACGAGGAACTCCGTTCCCCATCCGTACCCATATGAGTGGGGTCGTGCTCCTGATTATGAAGGTTGGGTGCTGCCGCGGGTGGAACGGTCGCCTTGGGAGAATCGAAAGCAGCGGCCCCTGCGGAGCCCGGCGCTGCCGTACCGGAAACGGCCTCAGGCGCATTCGGCAACCCCGTGAGCGGATTAATGGGGGGATGAGCAGGCCTTCTTTGGGCAATATCGTTTAGCTTCATTGCGTGCTCCTCGAATTACACCAGCGCGCACGCTTTGCATCGAACATTGCAGGCGCAGCGCTGAGACCTTGCATCGGGCTATTTGTTCCAGTATAAAAAGCCCGCTTTCGCTGGATACTGAAGACTTAGTTAATTTGGCTCTCCAACTCGATGCGCCTTGGTGCCTCATGCGCCCGCAAGTGAGCGATGCAGATGAGGCCGGTTCGCTTGGGCGCTACGACACACGACACGATTGAGAACGGTGCGCTTGGAAACGCTGGCGAGCGGGGTCGTGCTGCGACGAGAGACCACGATCGAACACGTGGCCCGGTTGTCGCCCGTCTCATTAATGCTCGCTGAAATGCATCTTCCATGCCGATTTACGCAATAAGAGGCACGAAATTCGCTCTTACTGCGTAAAACGGCATGGAAGATGAGTTGATCGGGCGCGCCTTCGACGCACTCCGGCGCCATGCGAGCCTGCCGACCGCCGCTGAGGCACGCCCGACACCAAGCGGGGCCGCCGACAGCCGCAGGCGCATCGCTGGCATCGAACGGAGCAGCCTACCGCCGCAGGCGCATCACTGACATCAAACGGGGCAGTCAGCCGCCGGCGCACAGTCAACGCAAAACGAGGGTGCCGACCGGCCGGCGCGTAGTCAACGAAAAACGAGGCCGTCAGCCGCCGCTGCGGCTGCCACCTCAAATGTCCTATTCAATCGTGTAGCCCACGCCCCAGATATTCTTAATGAAGCGCGGGTTCTGCGCGTCGTCACCGATCTTCTCGCGCAGATGGCGGATGTGCACCATCACCGTATTGTTGGAGCTCGCCATGAACTCTTCGTTCCACACGGCGCGGAACAGGTCCTCAACCGGCACGACGCGGCCACGATTCTCCGCCAGATACAGCAGAATCGAATACTCGATCGGCGTGCATCGCACGGGCTTCTCGTCCACCGTAACAGACCGCGCGTCTGGGTTGATCACCAGCCCGTTGATAGAGATGAACTGCTGCTCCTCCGCTTGGTCGCGGCTTCCATAGCTCGTATATCGGCGAAGCTGCGCCTTTACGCGCGCCACGAGCTCAAGCGGGCGGAACGGCTTAACCACGTAATCGTCTGCGCCGAGCGACAGACCCTCGATTTTGTCGGTCTGCGAATCGCGCGCGGTAAGCATGATAACCGGATAGGTATAGTCTGTACGAATGGTTCGCAGCAGCTCAAACCCATCGATATCGGGCAGCATGATATCGAGAATCGCAAGGTCGAATTCCTGTGTGAGAATGGCCTGGGCGGCGTCGGCGCCGTTATAGGCAAGCTGGACCTCGTAGCCCTCGTTGCGCAGATAGATGCCCACGAGGTCGGTAATAGTCTTCTCGTCGTCCACGACGAGGATACGCGTTTTCACCAAATGGCTCCTTTCCCCCCTTCCATTATGCCCGCGGGGAAGTCGGGTCAAAGATAGCCCTCGAAGCTTAAGTTAACCTTAACGGCTTTCCGACCATTCTCCCATACCGTTGGCGAAATGATACGGGGCTTAAGGTGGAGCGGAGGTGCGCGAAGCGGTGCAAGACAGCCCGCGTGCCGCACTTACGCGAAACCGCCCATAACAGGGAACGCGCGATGCCGTCCGTCTGCAAAGCGCATGTGGGACTGCCCCAGCTCCGACCACGCGCGTACCACCCGATACGGAGCCTTGCCTCAACGAGTCGTGCCACGCGCGATGCGCTCGCCGCAGAACCGTATAATGGAGCGCAGCCACCAACTCGATGCGCCCGCCTCGCGCCACAAGGAGGAACCGTGCTCGAATCATTCCAGCTCCCCGCGCGCCGTGCCCATAGCGCCCGCGTCCTCATGCCGCGGCTTCTCGCGGTCCTGAGTCTCGCATGCTGCGTGCTGCTTGGCACGCCCGCCCTCGCCGGAGCGGAAACGCGCATGACGGACATCGTCTGCGGAGTCACGGCGGAAGAGCGCGGGCTCACCAACGCCGAGCTTCCTGATATCGAAGCGGCACAGGCAATCGTCATGGACCCAAACGGAACCGTTTATTTTGAACGCGACGCCGACACGCAGACCAAGATCGCCTCGATCACCAAGGTCATGACCGCCATCGTTGCGCTCGAAAACGCCGACCTCTCCACCACGATAACCGTCGATCACGCAGCGGCAACGGTGGGCGAGTCGACCGCCCACCTGCAAGAAGGCGACACGCTCACCCTTGAGACAGCGCTCAGGGCGCTCCTCATCCCCTCGGGCAACGACGCCGCCATGGCCATCGCCACGACCGTGGGAGCAATCATCGACCCCGCGAGCACCGACCCGTACGCAACCTTCATCCAGGCGATGAACGACAAGGCGGCCGAGCTGGGCATGGACGCCACGTTCACCAACCCCCATGGGCTTGACTTCGGAGACTGGGTTGGCGATATGCACGCCTCCGCGCGCGACGTGGTGACGATGTTCAGCTACGCGATGAAAAACGACACGTTCCGCGAGATCGATGGCAGCGGCGACAACACTATCACGGTAACCGGCGCCGACGGCACCGAGCGCGAGGTCACCTTCAAGGTGCGCAACGACATCCTTGGGCAAGAGGGCAATGTGGGCGGCAAGACAGGCACCACCTACGATGCGGGAACCTGCTTTGTGGGAACGTTCCAGCGCGACGAAAAAGAGGTCTACGTCGTTGTCTTGGGCTGCAGCGACAACGATTCCCGCTTCAGCAACACCCTAACGCTCGCAAACTGGTACTACGAGCACCTCAAGACCGTTCCGCTCTTTGAGAGCAGCGAGCTCACGCCCGACGGCGACCCGCTCATTGCGCGCGCGTCCGATACAGATTGGACCGACAAGACCGTTGATGTCACCGTTGCCGACGCCAACGCTACCGCTAGCTACTTCGACCTCGAGGGCGATATTTCGCTCAAGGTCGATACCGTCGATTTTTCTGGCGATGTGCAGCGCGGCGACCATGCAGGGACCCTCGCGATTTGTCAGGGAGAAACGGAGCTCGCCTCCGTTGAGCTCGTTGCCGCAGAGGAGGTCCGGGCCCCTTCGCCGCTTGAATGGCTCCTTGTGCAGTTCGACCGCTTCACGCGTTTCTTCACGGGAGAGCCGGGCGCAGCAGAAACCGAGGTCATCGCCACGACGCCCAAGGCGTAGCGGAGATTGAGATTATCGCCCGGCCCCGGCGCCCAAGGCGCAGCAGAAACCGGGGCCATCGCTCCGCGCCCAAGACGTAGCATGCGCGTGGATGCGGGCTATGAAAGCGCGGCCTCGCTGGCAAACAGCCCCTCGACTTTGCTCCCCGCCTCTTCAGGGCACACAAAACTCGTTCCCAGCGAGGGAGAGCTACCGTACTTGCCATGGTAGTCGCTGCCGCCCGTCACGAAGAGGCCAAGACGCTCGGCGAGTTCGAATGCCAGCCCCTCTTCAACGGGCTCGTGGTCCGGATGGAACGCCTCGATGCCCATGAGCCCTGCGCCAACGAGCTCCGGCACGATGGCCCACGATTTCGTCTGCCCCGGATGCGCGAGAACCGGCACACCCCCTTGCTCGCGGATGGCGCGCACCGCTTCGACCGCCGTCGGATATTCGACGGTGCGATTCGCCGGGCTATCTCCCTTGAACCAGCATTGATAGCAGAACTGGTAATCGGGGTCGGTATGCGGGCGCCGAGTGAGCGCCTCCATGATGTGCTGCTTGTAGATGCCCGTGCTTGCCCTCGCGACATCGTACACCTCGTCGAACGAGAGCCTGTGACCAGAGAACTCAACGTCTTCGCGCTTGAGTACCCATGCCTGCCATAGGCTGGTTGCCGTGCGCGCGAACAGCGTGGGCGCGACGAGCCGCTCAACCGGCCCCGAACCGTCTGCGGTCGCCTCCAGCCCAAAGCCCAGGACGTGCACCTTGCGCCCCGTCGCCGGATCGTGCGCCGACACCTCGACGCCCGCAAGCACCGGAAAACTTAGCTCGCGCGACCTCGCGCGAATAAAGGAGAGCTGGGAGAGGCAGTCGTGATCGGTAATGGCAATGCGCGTGAGGCCTGCCGCCCGCGCCCCGGCAATGAGCTCGTCGACCGTACAAGAGCCGTCCGAGAAGACCGAGTGATTGTGCAGGTCCCACGACCCCAGCGCCGTGCGCCCCGCGACAGGACGTGGGGCAGAGTAGCGCGGCGAGAGGTGGCGCGCCGCCTCTTGCGCCGCGCGCGCGGCGGTCTGGGCGGCAGTATTCGCCGCATCAACAGCCGCCTGAGCGGCAATGCTCTTGATGGCTCGATCGGTTTCCCTGCGAATGGCCTTGCTGGCCTCGGCATGCTCGCGCGCCTCTTCTCGTATGATGGCACGCGCGTCCTTCTTCGCCTTTCCGTGCTTCTTCAGCTCGCGCTTCAATGCCTTGCGCCGGGCTTCCTCGCTTACGCGGGCATCGGCATCGAGCGATGCATCCGCCCGTTCCCTCATCTTCCTGTTAGCTTTCGCACGCTTGCGAGCACTCTTCTCTGCCTCTTTCGCCGCCGATTTTGCACCCTTTGTCTTCGCCATGGAAAGCCCCCGCTTCTCAGCATCGTTTCGTGCAGTTGTTATACCCGCACTGGAGGCATCGATTTAGTAGAACAGACGGCGTGCGTTCTCCCATGCGGCACGCGCGACCAGACCGGGGTCTTCGCCCGTGCGCTCGGCGCGATCGAAAACGATCGCATTGAAACGCTAACACCCGGTGTCTGCAATTCACGATGCGTTTCAGGCGAAGAGCGCGCGGGCGTTATCGTATGCTGCCTGCGCGATGGCTGCGGGGGCCTCGCCCGTGCGCTCGGCACGGTCGTGGGCGAGCGCATCGGCGGTGAATCCGATCATCGCGGGCTCGCACTCCACCCCACGAATGGGCTCAGGGGCCATATAAGGACAATCGGTTTCGAACAAGATGCGATCGAGCGGACAGGCGGCGAAGGCCTCGCGAATGCCCTCGTTGCGCTTGAACGTCGCAGCCCCGCCGAACGCTATATAACAGCCGAGACCAAAAAAGCGCTCCGCAGTGGGCAGATCTTCAGTAAAGCAGTGGAGCACGCAGCCAGCCTGCGGAACACCGTGCTCTTGCAGCACGCGGTAGGCATCTTCGTGCGCCCCGCGCGCCTCGTCGCCCGCATCGTTTCTCAGATGCAGCTCGACGGGAACCCCGTTCTCGCTGGCAAGCGCAAGCTGCGATTCCATGCAAGCAATCTGAACGTCATGCGGAGCCGCTTCGATGTTGTCATCCGCGTCGAAGTGGTAGTCGAGACCAATCTCGCCTATCCCCGCGCACAGCGGATCTAAAAGCGCCTCGCGGAGCTGGCTGAGCACCTGGGATTCCCGGCTCATGAAATCGAGCGCTCCATAGGGATGCACACCAGCAAGGAATTGGACGTTATCGAAAAGGTCGAGGGGCGCGCCCTCGCGCTCCGCCTGCCCGCGCGCCGCGGCGAGCTGTTCGGCAAGCCATGCGCGAAATGCAGGAAAGGAATCGAAGTCGTCTGCGATGGGATCCCAGAGCGTAACGAGCGAACGCACTCCCGCGCGAGCGGCGCGCGCAAGCGCCTCGGCGGGCGTTTTGTTCCAGAAACAGGTGAGGTGCGCGTGGATATCGACAAGCGGGGCCGCGGGTGCGGGGAGCTCAAAGGAACGTTGCTTTTTCTTGACCGTTTTGGTGAACGAAAGCGGCACGGAAGTCATCGGTTTCCCCTGCCCCGCGCTCCCGGCTCGGGCAGCCCGCCCAGGCGAGCAAGCTCCTGGGTAAGCGCAACGAATCGCTCGGTTGAGAGCGTCTCGGCACGAGAGGTCGGCGCGATACCCGTGGCCTCGAATGCGGCATCGAGCGCATCTTTGCCAAACCCGTTCGCCCCCATGGAATTCCTGATGGTCTTGCGTCGCTGCGCGAACGCCGCATCGACCACCCGGCACACCTTGGAAACGAAGTCCGCTGCATCTGAGCCATGTTGTGCCTGCATGGAGCCAGCGCCGGCGCTCGCAACAAGGCCCTCCGCTTCGTACCCAAGGCAATCGAGCCGCACCACGGCGGAATCGACGTGCGGGGCTGGCATGAAGCAGCGCGGGGGCACCTCAAACCGGCCAGTTACCTGTGCGAAGAGCGAAAGCTTGACAGTGTAGGCCCCGTAGTCTTTGCTGCCGGGCTGTGCGGAGATGCGGTCGGCGACCTCCTTTTGCACCATCACGACGGCGCGCTCGAGGTAGGGCATCTTCTCAAAGAAGTCCAAGATGATTGTCGCCGCCACGTTGTAGGGTAGATTCGCCACGAAATGCGTCGGCGGGGCGCCCGCTGCCTCCACGATGCGCTCTGGCGACACGCGAAGAGCATCGCCCATGAGGTAGCGGAAGTTGGGATAGTCTGCCGCGTGTGCATCGAGCACCGGCTCGAGCGCGCTGTCCATCTCGATGGATACGACATGCGCCGCTTCTTGCACGAGCGCCAGCGTAAGCGTTCCGATGCCCGGCCCCACCTCGAGCACGTGCTCCGTGCCGGTAAGCTCCGCCAACTCGCAGATACGCTCGATCACATGGTTGTCGATGAGGAAATTCTGCCCGAAGCGATGCTTGGTGGCGAGGCCAAACTCATCAAGCAGCTCGCGCGTGGCAGCACGATTGGCAAGCGGAGATATGGTCATGGGAGCTCCTTTCATCGCGGCGCGTCGCGCAAATGCATCAGCCTCAGCCGATTTTGGCTAAAAATGTCGATTTATGGCGCTGGGAATGGCAGCGTAGCCCACACTATGCAGTCCGATCGCCCCTTGAACCAGCAAAAAGCCGCAAAAGCATCAATAAAGCTCAGGAGATTGGCTCCAAACCGCGGCATCCATCGCTATCCTCGCGACACCGAGCGCCATAAATCGACATTTTTAGCCAAGATCGGCTTTACCAATCTAAAAACACCGATACCATGCAAGCGCCCTCCTGCAACTCGGCGCAGAAGGGCGCAGCAAACCAGAACCAAAAAAACGCAATGCTGCCGACCGGAGCAAAGCGGCAGGCGTTCCGTTGCGGCTAGTCGACCAAGCGCGGGAAAAGGGGCTCGCCCTTCTCGACCGGAGCGCCGCCGGCTAGGCCGCCCCATGTGCAAGCGGTGCGCAGGTCGCGCGACGGCTCCGGATCGAGCGCCAGGCGGCGACGAACCTCGGCCGAGATCTTCGGCATAAACGGATCGTAGAGCCCGCTTGCGATGCGGATGACCTCGAGCAGATTCCAAATCACGCTCGCCAGCTCACCGGCCTTCTCGGGATCCTTGGCAAGCGCCCATGGCGCCGTGTCCTCGATGTAGTGGTTGGCGGCCGAGACAATCGCAAGCACCTCGGATGCGGCGGTGCCGTAGTCCATAGCCTCCATCGCCTGCGCATAACGGTCGAACACGCCCTCGCAGGCATCGCGCACGGGCGATGCGCCGCCCAGGTCCGCCGGGCGCACCGGCGAGCACCCATCGAAGTACTTCATACTCATGTTGAGCGTACGGCTTACGAGGTTTCCCCAGCTATTGGCCAAATCGGCGTTGTAAACCTGGCGCATGCGGCCCCAGCTGATCGGTGCATCCGTGCCGTGCGCGACATCGCTCATGAAGTAATAGCGGTACGCCTCCACACCCAGAAGATCGATAACCTCCTCCGGCGCGATAGCGTTGCCGCGGCTCTTCGACATCTTCTCGGCCTTGCCCGTCTCCTCGTTGCGCACGGTCAAAAAGCCGTGAACGAACACGCGCTCGGGCAACGGCATGCCCGCCGCCATGAGGAGCGCCGGCCAAATGACGCAATGGAAGCGGATGATGTCCTTGCCAACCACATGGACCTGCGCGGGCCAGCGGAACGCGAGGCTGTCGGCAGCCTCATCGCCCTCGGCACCGTACCCAACGGCAGAAAGGTAGTTGATGAGCGCATCGACCCACACATAGGCAACGTGCTTGTCGTCAAAGGGGAACGGCACGCCCCAATCGAACGTGGAGCGGCTGATGGAAAGGTCCTTGAGGCCGCCCTTTACGAACGAGATGACCTCGTTCTTGCGCGTTTCCGGCTGAATGAAATCGGGATGGGCCTCGTAGAAGTCGAGGAGCGGCTGCTGGAACTCGGAAAGCTTGAAGAACCAGCTCTCCTCCTCGATGCGCTCGAGCGGGCGATCGCAATCCGGGCAGAGCGGGTGCGCGGGATCGGCCGGGGACTCTCCAGCCGCCACGCGGTCTTCCTCATGGTGGCGCACCTGCGTCTCGGTGAAGTAGGTTTCCTCCGGACGGCAGTACCAGCCATCATACGAGCCCTTGTAGATATAACCCCGGTCCAGCAATGCCTGCAGGAACTTCTGCACGCTCGCAATATGGCGAGGCTGCGTGGTGCGAATGAAGTCGTCGTTAGAAATCTCGAGCGTCTCCCACAGATCGCGGAAGGCGGGCTCCATGGAGTCGCACCATGCCTGCGGAGAATCGAACCCGTTCTTCTCGGCCGCCTCGGCAACCTTCTCGCCATGTTCATCCATGCCGGTAAGGAATTTGACGTCCTTACCGCATGCGCGCTGGAAACGAGCCTGCACGTCGGCAAGGACGGTGCAGTACGCCGTGCCCAGGTGCGGCTTGGCGTTGACATAGTAAATGGGTGTCGTGATGTAATACGAAGGCTTCGAATGCTCCATAACGGTGCGGTCCTCTCCCTCATGACGGGCTGACGTGCAGGGGATAATGATACCGCAGGCGAACGTTGGGCGCAGAATGATAAAACGAACCCGGTTTGTTTTATCATTCTGCCTCGATCTGAGAGAGTGATAAAACGAACCGAGTTCGATTTATCACATCGCACAACCTAGGAACCAACCTAGCCTACCGGACTTTATCAGTTCCCTTCTGATGCGAGGATGAGGGCGTAGACCTCCCGCTTGCGGCGAGAGTACTTCTGGGCGAGGCGCTTGGCCAGGGCATTGGCCGGCTCCCCCGAAGCGAGCCCCTCGGCGATGTCGGCGCGCAAAGCCTCCTCGGGATCTGGCGCGGCTCCATCCACGGAAAGCGCGCTCATGCCCGCCGCTGTGCGGGCGGCCATCTCGGCCTGTTCCTCCGCACTCGGCGGAGCCACCACGACCACGCACTCCCCGCGCACCGGCTCGCCCGCCTCGATACGAGCTGCTACCTGCGAAGCGAGCTCTGGCGCGGGAGCGCGGAGCACTTCCTCATGCAGCTTTGTCAGCTCGCGGCAAAGCGCCGCAACGCGCGTCGGGAACACGCTGGCCACGGATTCGAGCGTTGCCGCGACGCGATGGGGAGACTCATAGAACAAAAGCGCTCCCGGCACCGTCATGAGCTGCTGCAAGCGCCGCACGCGCTCGCCCGCCTTACGCGGCAGGAACCCCTCGAAAAAGAAATGGTCACAAGGTATGCCCGATGCAACGAGCGCTGTCACACATGCCACCGGACCGGGAACGACCTCCACCGGCACGCCCGCCTCTCGCGCCGCATCCACGAGCACCTGTCCGGGGTCCGACACCCCCGGCATGCCCGCATCGGATGCAAAGGCGAGCGTCTCGCCCGCCAGCATGCGATCGACCAAGGAAGGGGCGCGCCCAGCAATCACGTTCTCGTCACAGCGAATGAGCGGCCGCGACACGCCCGCCGCCGAGAGCAGCTTCCCCGTCACACGCGTATCTTCGCAGCACACGGCGTCGGCCGCGCGGAACACCTCGACCGCTCGGGGCGAGAGGTCACCCAAATTGCCGATCGGCGTTCCTACAATGATGAGTTTTCCCTGGCTAGCCATAACGTCTATGAGGTTTCGCTAGTCGAGCATCGCGCGCTCAAGCGTACCGAGCGCAGCGCGGGCGTCCCATGCCGCTATGCGCTTCTCGGTCTTCCAAGTCTGGAAGAACCAGCCATAGGCATCCGCAAACGAAGCCATCTGGTTCGAGATGAACACGCGCTCGTATGCTGCGCGGCCCTCGGGCGTGACCGACACGTTCGAGAACACAGCAGCTCCGGACCACTCGCCGACGATGACCGGGAAACCCGCCGCACGAGCCTCTTTGATCAGCCGCCTGTTGCGCGCGATTGCAAACGAGAGGCCCTTGGGCGTCGTGATGTCGATCGCCATCTCATCGCGGTAATGGTACAGGTGAACGTCCATGCACACGTTCTTATACTGGTCGCCCCGCATGAAATGCTTCCATGCAGACGGATAGCCAGAGGCCGAGAAAACTACCATCTTCTCTTCAGGCATGTGCATGCGCACGATTCCGTAGGCGTCGCGGTAAAAGTTTCGCAAGTAGTGACTCGGTATGCCATCGGTCGTGGTGAAGAGGTTCTTGCGCACGCTCATGATGGGCGAGTCGAGCAGCTCGATGCCCATGATCTCCGCGCGCATGCCATATCGCGTAGCCAGGCGGTCGAGCACACCGAGAGCGATGTGCCGCCCGTTGGCCGAGGAATGCCAATCGACCGTGGATTCCGGCGTGCTCCGAGAATTATTCGAATCTCCTTGACCGCCCGGAACCGTTGCCAAATCGAGCAGCACCTGCATACCGAACTTCTTCGCCCATTCGAAGGCGCGGTCGATGTAATCGACGAGCGGGATATAGACCTCGCCATCGCCCTGAGAGCCAAAGGCGTACCACGGCACCGGCAGGCGCACTGCATTGAGGCCAATAGCCGACATGCGGCGGAAATCATCCTCGGTGATGAACGTCTCATAATGCTGGCGCATGCGCTCGTTGTAGGCAACCGAACCGAGCGCGACCTGCAGCTCAACTTCGTTCGAAGCACCTGTGGCGGCGAACAGCGAGGGGGTGACCCACGGCTCGGGTATGAACCATCCCGAAAGGTTGACTCCACGGATTCGCTCCATCGCTTCCCTCTCCTCATCAACGGCGCGCCCGACCTATTCAATCCGAAAACCATCTTGCTTGCCGCGTTTTACTCGCCTAACGCACCTAGGTGAACTATGAGTATAGCGCCATGGAACGAACTTTGTTCGATATCGCATATTTTGACTTGACGCTTACCGTCGATTTGGTATAGTTATCGAGCTGTCCTGCTTACAGCACCCGGTCAGATAGCTCAGTTGGTAGAGCAGAGGACTGAAAATCCTCGTGTCGGGGGTTCGAATCCCTCTCTGACCACCTTCGAAGTTTGCGGCCCCGGAAACGGGGCCGTTCTTGTTTTCCACCCAGTCTGCAACCCGGCATGCTGCGAGGGGGGCTTTCCGCTCAACGGCTTCTCGCATCATCTTTCCGGGTACCGCCATCGATCTGCTAAACCGTTGTTGCCACCGGGCGCCGCCATCAACCCGCAGAGAACCGCTCAATTGCATACCAAGCCCCTTGGCGCGACCGAATGCGCCACGGCGGAACGCCATCGAACCGAGCCAGCACTTCGCCTTCAGGACCTGCGAAAACGATATCAATCGCCCTTCGCATAAACCATGTATGCACCGACGCGCAGCTCGGAAACACCATGACGATCGAAGCATCATCCAGCCCATCTATCTTTGATGGAACGCACGCCGCCAAACCAAGCAACCGGCGTAGCGGGCTTGCCGCGATGACGACCATGCGATCGTCCCAGCCCAAGCGCCGCACAACGCGACGGATTGCTTGCCCATCGAGACGATTGGCCCTCGCAAGCCTCTTTATGTGCGAGCGGCCCTCTCTCTTCATCACATCACCACCCCCGGTCTCCAGGGATCGACCGTCACATCGCGATGATGCGCCAACGCGACCGGCGCACCGAGGTCGACACCCGCAATGGAAAGAGAACTCGGCCAAGGCCTCATGCGCATCGAACATCGATAGGTTCGCAAGCCCCCAATCAGGGTGAGGAGGTCATCCCCCGAGCTAGCTCCCCCTTCGGTGCACGTCACCTCAATCTCCGCGTCGTAGCCGGCCATGGCACCCTCTATCTGAGATTCGATCACACCCACACCGTCATCAGCTGAGCCGTCGCCTTCGCCCGAGGGCGAGACGGCATGCGCGGCCACGATATCGGGGGCGATTCGATCGAACCGAGCTGTCGCAGCTACAAACAGCATGATGTTGTATACGATGAGCGCGAGAACGAGGAGTACGGGAACGACGACTGCCATCTCAACAGTCGCCTGCGCCCGTTCTTCTCCTGCCAAACCGCACCGCTGATTGGCTCGATCCGTGAGAGCCAGCCATATGCCACCCTTACGTCGCAGCCACGAGGGCGTAGCGCACTTCCCGCGCACTATCGCAAGCAAACGCGAATGTAATCGCATGCGCATCATGGTTTGCCCTCCGCCGACCCGACCACATCCGAAAGGCGTATGGTGAGGGGAATTGACCCTCCTCCCGGCAGGGGAATCTCCGCGATCGTGAAGGATGCAGACAAAACCTCTTCGCCGACCTCGTACCGGAGCGCCTGCAACAGCGCCGAGGGGTCGGTCGTTCCCAAGGGAATGGAGCGCAAAAGTTCCTGAGCATTAGTTAGAGCAGGAACATCTGCATGGGGGAGAACGTTACCGCTATCGGTAAGAACCGGCTTAAGCGAACTCAGGTCAACCGGCTCGAAGCCAAGGCCGCGCACCGCGCTGTCAATCCGGTCACTCAGCCATGACGCTATGGGGCCCATCCCAACAGCGGATAGCCCGCCGATAAGATCATCCATGAGCGCCGATAGCCCGGCACTCACATCCCCGTACGAAACGAGCAGCGAGCCCCATAACCCCATAACATCATCAATCAATCCAACCGCGCCGCCTCCGCCGGTTCTATGCTCAAGAGAGCTGAAGAACGATGACAAGACGTTGTTCGTATTGGTCGCGGCATCGGGCGCGAGCACGGCAGCGGACAGCGCACCCCGTCGCGACAGACTCGGGCTTTCGGCGAACGTTGAGTCAAGGTTATCCGGGGAAGACAACTCGCCCGACACCACAAGGGAAACCACGCCATATCTTCCGGGCGGGGCGATGCGCGGCCGCTTTGTCGAAAGAACCGAAAGCGCCTCATCGAAGGCGTCGCCGGCCGTTTCCGCCGCGCCCTGCGCCGCCCGTTCAAGCTCGAGCTCCTGATTTCGGCATGATACGTATGCATCAAGAGCCTCGGTAAAGGCGCGCAAATGGTATTCATAGCCGTTGTCAATCGAAGTCGATGCAGCAGGAACCCTTCCAACATCGCCGATCCCGAAATGGCACACAGGGCATTCGCGAACCGCTCCCGTCTCGACATCGGCGAGAGATCGCAACGGTCCGGCGGCACCCTCAGCTCCGGGGCAAGCCTCCCCATAATGAAGAACAAACCCGCTTCCTTCGCGAGTCGTTGGCCACACGCTCTCGGTATAGAGCGTTGTCTCGCGGACTTCATCGGTATTGCGCGGCAAGAGTTCCACCGTCGATGTCACCCTGCCGCTTGACTCAACGACATGGGCGCTTCGAAAATGATCGACTGCATATCGATAGAACGCCTTACGGGCAGCAGAATCAGCAGCCGCCTCGACGCTTGCGTTCTCCGGTTCATTGTGCTCGAGACGCCATGCGTAATATGACCGCGTTCGATTGAGCGCGACCTCGGGCTCCCAGGTGATGCTCGAGGCGTAGTCGGGGTTTTCCGTGCCGGAAAGCGCCGAGAGCTTCCCGGCACGCTCTTGCATGTTCCGCCCTTCGCTGCCGCAATCGGCAAGCCAAGCCTCCTCTTTTGCCTTCGCCGTCTCCTCTGCAGCTGCAGAGAGCTCTTGGGCGGCCTCGTCGAGCTCTCCCGCAGCGTTCTCGATGCCTTCCGTGGAAACCTGCTCCCCCTCAAGCGCGGGGAAATCGGAGCCAGACGAAAGCGGCACGGCAAGCGCGGTCCCCGTGAACACCACCTCATCGCTTCCCTGAGCCGCGCACGCGCGTGTGCCGTTTGCAGCAATGACGAGCGGCAACGACGACTCGAGCGCCTTTAGCCCCTTCGATGCCGAGGCTGCCAACTTGTTGCGAGCCTCGAGCATGCGCAATCCCGCATTGATTGTCTGAGGCGCAACCGCGTTCACGCCTGGAATCAAGAGCCCAACCAGCCCGGCCCCTGTTACGCAGAGCCCTGCAAGCCCCATGCTCAGCACCGAGGCGTCCAGCACCGTAGCCGCCGTGTGATACGACGACACGACGTTCGCCCCGGCAAGCGCGGTCACATCGGCTGCCACCTGGGTATCTCCGGCGCGCGACATGCTCCAAATCCCACTCGCGATGGCAAACAGCAAAGAGAGAATCACGAGGATCGACACCGCAGAGGTGAGCGTCGTATACGCGCCGTCTTCAAGAAACAGATCAATCCCAGCGCTGCGTCCACGTTCCATAATCGCCCTCCAGCCAACTCGGCCTGCCGTCATAGCCCGCCCGGACCGACATCTCCACATCTCCCTGGCCGTTCACCGCACCGAATGCGTGCGCGAAGGCTCCGATTACCGGCAGCGGCGTTACCGCACCCGTAATGCAGACCATCGCTTCGCCGCCCCCGCTCGATGCCGTCTGCATCTCGATATCCCATGCGAGCGGACCCCCTGCATGGAATATCGAGATATCGGGCACAGCTGCCAGGCGCCTCAGAGCGAATGCCCGAATGCTCTCGTCCGTTTCCCCTTCAGCCGTAACCATCAGTCGCGCTGTTTCCGCCGCCGCAGACTCCATCACGGCGCGCGTGTACAGCACGCAAACGGGCTGCACGGCGAGAAGCAGCAGGGTGAGGAAGACCGGCAGGAGCACCGCGGCCTCCACCGTTGCCTGAGCGCGCTCTTCACGCGCTGCGCCCAAGGCGGCTGACGCCCCGGGCCGCCGCAACCCCTGCCTAATACAGCGAGATATCCAGCAACCCCAACCCATCCAGCGCATGCGATGCCGCCTCTTCGACTGCGCGTGCGAGCGCTCCGTCCGCACCCGCATGCCAAAGCAACGCCAAGCCCGAGACCATCGCCATGAAAGCGATAACGGTGAGAGCATACTCAAGCGTTGCTTGGGCACATGATTCCTCGGCAATCTCGCGCAGGACGATTGCGCGGCGCTTTCTATCGTCCATATCTCCCTCCCCAAGATGCCCCCTCACCAGACCGAACCCAGCAAGTGCCCGCACCGGCGACACGCTTGGAACGGCCCTCCTCCTGCCCGAACCTAATCCTCTGCATCGTCTGTAGCGAACATCCGAACCGCGCGCACCGTCGAAGCCGAATCTTCTTCCAGGTCGGCTACCGTAACCACATCAATGCAGCCAGAACGAGCCTGAACGATGGCGCCCCAAGCATTTCCCTTTAGGTCGAGGTAGCCACTGGAATACAGGCGAGCGCCTCCGACACCCTGATACACCTGGAGCACGGAGCGGGCTGCAGGAACAAGCCCTTCGTCCATGCGAAGCTCAACCGCCACCTGGCCTTCTCCCACCTCACGATCCGCCGAAAGCCGATCCAACTCGGCGAGAAGCGAAGCGGCTGTGGAAGCATGGGAATCGCCGGCGCCCGCTTCCTCCTCCCTGGCACCCGAGCGCCCCAACAAGGAATCCTGACCATATGCGGCGTCACCTTCTCCTACGTCATCGGCTCGAGCGGATGTATCGGTAGAGCCTTCGCCGCTAAAAGCACGTTCCCTCTGGGCACCCTCTTCAACAGAAGACGACACCTCCCCATGCGCCGCCGTACCCTCTAACCGCCCATGCGCAATCGCCCCAAACCCCAACAGAGAGGCAGCAATCACCGCAAGGCAGAGCAAGGGGGCGGCGCACCAAGCAAGCCGCGTTCTGAGAGAGCCGCCGGTGCGCAGCCCGTCCCCAACCGTTGCCCGCAATCTTCCCTGCGAGCGCACGAAGTCTTTGCCGCGCCCACGCATTCGACGCGCTACAAACTGTTAATGCCGTCTGATATGGCATTCCAGAGCTCGCTAACCCTATCCCGGAATGCGATGATCGCAATTATTGCGATTACAACTAATACGCCAACCAAAATGGCGTACTCCGTCGTTCCCTGCGCCTTTTCTTCTGCAACCAGCCTGCTTGCTTCGCCCAGCCGCCTGTTTATGGCATGCATCACGCGCACGCGAATGATGTCCCTTTTCATGGAAAACCACGACCCTCCGCTTTCAATGGCCCTTCGGTAGCCCCATTGAATCCTCAGCCAACCCTTCATGAGCACCCTCCTTACAACATGCCGCTCGCAGCGAGCAGCGGACCCACGATTGACAGCAAGAGCGCTGGTAGAATCAACGTTCCGGTGGGTATGAGCAACTTGACCGGAATACGCTCGATCTCTCGCTCTACATCGGCCCGATGCGCTAACCTGATTTCCCTACTTTGCCCGGCAAGCGTTTCGCTCAGCGGGGCACCCAGCCCGAGCGCCTGTGAGACCGTTGCGGCAAACGACTCCAAGGCCCTTTCACCCAGCACGCGGGCGACCCTCGAAAGCTCCTCCTCGCGTGTTCCAAGACCCATCTGCCACGACATGCGTGCTTCACTCAAAAGGTCCGCGAGTCGCCCGGTCCGATTGGCGCAATACAACTCGAGCGCAGCATCAAACGAAAGCCCTGCAGACAGCCCGAGCCGTACAACATCGATCATTTCGGAGATCTCTCCAAGGGACGCTCGGCCGCGAGCAGCGTCGGGTGCAAGCGGAACCAGCTCTACGAGCCGGCTTCCCACGGAGCACGCCCTTCCCGCAATCGCCTCGCCAACTGCAACCATCCTGACCAGGTCCTTCTGTCGCTCACTCGGCTCGACCCCCTGAAAAAGCCACAGGAACGTTGCCCATGCACCGCCGACCGCGCAAGGCCCCAACCACAACGCGGACATCACACATCAACCTCCATCATGTGCCGGATGATCCACCACGCAAGCAGGTTTAAGGCAAGGGCAACGGCCACGCTGCCAGCCCCAACGGGCGCTGCGAGGCCCGCCCTGAAGTCGCCTGAGAGCAGCGTGAGCAGACCGACCATCGCCACCGGCATGAGGGCCACCAAGCGTGCCGACATACGTGCTTGAGACGTTTTCACATTGAGCCGGCGCGCGAGCTCCATGCGTTCGCCCACCATCTCCGCGGCATCTGCGAGTAGGTCGCGCAGCGGAGCGCCCGTGCGCTGGGATATCTTCAAAGCGAGCGATACGAACCCCAACCCAGGGGCAGGCAGGCGTTCGAGCAAATCGTCAAGCGCCGACGCTGCGGGGACCCCGCAATCTATCGCGTGCGAAACCCTCGTGAACTCCGATTTGACAGGTTCTTGAGCATGACTTCCCACGAAGCGCATACCTTGGGCAAGCGAGTGCCCCGAACCGAGCGCGATGGCAAGCGCGGCGAACGCCTCCGGCATCTCCGCCTCTATGCGCCGCTTCCGAGCGCTTCCTCCGAGATGACCGTAAGCCCAGAACGCCCCAAAACGCCACAAGGCCTGCGGCGAACCCCCACAAAGAGAACGAGACGATAGCCCCCGCAAGGCCGCAGGCGGCATCGGCGCACAACAGCATGCCAAGCTTGGTAACGTAGTCCCCACCATCGAAAGGAATCTCCATCACGCAACGCCGTACTACAGAGCTTCCTGAGATCTGCTGCGGAACCATCTCGCCCAGCCTTCTCGAGAAAGCGAGCAGCCCCTCTTTCATCCCTGCTACCGAGACTTGCCGTGCACCCGCAGAGGTGGGCACGGAGCGCCCTGGCACGCCCCCTACCGAAAAGCAGCCAAACAGGCAGGCCGTACACACAGCCACAAGCGCCCCGATCACGAAGGGCATATATCGCGCCATGCCGATACCTCCTCTTCTGTAAGAACATGAGCCTCGAGCGCTTGGGCGATAAACGGCGGCTCCCGCACAAGCTTCCACGCTCCGGCAGCACGGTCGAAGGTCACATACTGCTCGAGCTCTACGCCTCCCCCCGCCCCTCTCGCCACCCCTGAATACGACGACACGAATCTCCTGCCATCGGCCCGGCGTTCAGACATGACGATTCCATCGAGCGCCATCGCGATTTGCTCTTCGATAAGCTCGGAGGGAAGATTGATGCCGTAACGTGCAAGCAGCGTGAGGCGTACGACGGCTTCCTCCTCGGTTCCCGCGTGCAAGGTCGTGAGCGATCCGTCATGCCCGGTGTTCATAGCCTGCAGCATATCGATGCATTCCGCCCCTCGCACCTCTCCTACCACGATGCGGTCGGGCCTCATGCGCAGGGCGTTTGTTACCAAGTCTCGTATCGTCACCTCACCCTCCCCCTCTATCGATGCCGCACGGGCCTCGAGCCTCACCACATGCGGGTGCCGCGAGAACTTGAGCTCCGCGGAATCCTCAATCGTCACGATGCGCTCGCCAACGGGAATCTCGCATGACAGAGCATTGAGCAGCGTGGTCTTGCCCGACCCCGTGCCGCCTGCAACCGCAAGGTCCTGGCGGAGCGATACCGCGCATGAGAGAAGCTGCGCATACCATTCGGGCAGAGAGCCCAGGTCAACGAGCTCTTTGAGCGAACTGATGCGATCGGAAAACTTACGGATGGTGAGGATGGGCCCATCGATCGCGATAGGTGGAATCACCGCGTTAACGCGGTAGCCCTGGCTCAGGCGCGCATTGACGATGGGGCTCCGTTCGTCGATACGCCTACCCAAGGGAGAGATAATGCGATCGATGAGAATACGAATCTGCTCGTCATCATCAAAGAGCCTCCCCATGGCATGCAGCGTTCCCGCCTGCTCAAAATATGTCGACATGCACCCGTTGACCATTATCTCTGTGACCGAATCGTCTTCGATGAGGGGTTGGAGCGGCCCAAGCCCTACTACATCGTCCAAGACCTCGACCACGACCTCTTCACGGTCCTCTTGGCTGAGCTCTCCCGTATCCCGTGCGTTAATCACCGCTTCCACCGCGGGACGCAGCTCTTCGCGAGAATGCCTTGTGTCGGAATCTCGAGCTAAACGCGCCACCTCGGCAAACCCCACGCGGTCGAGCATATCGCGCTTCGCATCTCGCACAATGGCGCGAAGAGAGCGTGACGCCCTTCCCCGCGGCGCGTGGCCTCGCCCGCCCGAATCGAGCTGGTCCTTACTCCTTCTTACGCGCTCAAATCGTTCAAAGACGCTCACGAAACCTCACCGAGCCTCTTCCAAGGCAACCGCAGGCGAGGCCGCGCAGAAACCTCCTGAACACCGTCTGGCACATCGGCACCTATCGAGCAACCAAGCTCACGCAGCAAGCTGCGGGTAAACGCATGGATGCTTCTGCCGAACGCATCCTGAGCGCGCACGGCATCCTCTATGCGCCCAAACGAGAGCAGCGATGCGAGCGCACTTCCCCCGTCGGGGATGCGCGTCTTCGCGCTCAGCGACGCCGCCATCTCCAGGCGCATCGCCTCCTCTTCGGTGCAGACGCGCTGCCCGAAGCGATTTACGACGCAGACCATGCGCGTCCGCGGAACGCCTAGCCGGCTGACCATGCTCACCGCTCGCTCGAACGCCGTCACCGCGCCCACCGCATGGCCGCATACCATAAGGCAACGATCGCAGCCTGCAACCGCTCCCGCCACGGCATCAGTCCACGTGCGGGACGTGTCAACGAATACGACATCCGATTCCCGGCGAAGAACGCCGATGAGCATCTCGACCGCGCGCCCAAGCAGTTCCGCACGCTCGGGTGTGGCGATGGGGCCCCACAGCGTTAGCCCGGGCCCCACGCGCATCGAAGACCTCACGATCGCAGCCTCATCCAACGGGGCGCTTCCCGCTTGGTTCGCAAGCAAACCAAGGTCATGCAGCGTTTCTACGCCAAAGAGCTCGTAAAGGTTGCCGAACATGAGATCCAAGTCGAGCACGGCGGTCCGAAGGCCGGCATGCGCCGAGCAAGCCGCCATCGCAGCGATGAGCGTTGTGGCTCCGCTCCCTCCCGCACCGGAAACCGCACAGATTACCGGCGCTCGACGTTCGCTAGCTCCCTCCGCATGAGATGTGTCCACGCGCGGCGAAATCTCCTCGCCACTCGGTCCAGGCGCCGCATGATCCGGGCCCGCAGTTTGAGATCCTCCCATGCACCGCAGGTCTTCCGCGCGGCATGGCGCAAAAGGCACCTCATCCGGCTCATCGAGGTCGACCAGGTCATCTTGCGTATAGGACGGCGAACATCCATCCTGGACCCGAGGCGCCGGTTCGTGAACGGCTTCCGTTGCGTTACAGGCAAGCCTCGTGGGTGCACAAGGCACCTCGAGCCCAGGCGTGGTATCGAGAGGCGGCGTCTGAGCCTCGCGGTTGCAATCCCTTTCCATGCATGCCCCATCAGCGCATCCGCGCCGCATCTCTTCCCTCGAAACAGGCACAACCTCCGCTGCGCCCGCGTGAAATAGCTGGGCGATCCACGCTGAATCGAGCTCGGAAACCATAACGACGGCACGGCACGGCACCTGAGATGACGCAACCTTGGCCAGCAAGGCAAGCAGCTCATCGCGCATGCCTTCGTCGTCCAGCACTACCACGCCATCAACCGGCTCGGATAATGCCGCGAGCACCTCCCCGAGGGCCTGCACCCCATCAAGCCAGAGCAGACGCGCGCCCACCTCTCGCGACTCTATCTCACGCTGAACGATCCTGCGTTCGCTACGCGGGCAGCACGCAAGCCATACCGCATCCTTCATCGCGCGTCGCCCCCTTCATCCAGCTCATCCGTCGGGGTACCGGCGCTCGCCGCGCTGGACCCTTCACCGACGGCATCGCTCGAAGCCTCGGTATCTACTGAATCATCTGAAGCGCCCGCATTGGCTCCCTCACCAGGAGCCGCAAGAGTGATCGTCCCCTTTGCCGTTGCAGCCAGCACTTCCGTTACGCGGTCGGGCTCAATGGCCAGCGTTACCCAGCTCAAATCTCCGCTCGCCGCTCCCTGCCCCTGTGCGCTGGTATCGATTACATGCGCCCCGCATAACCGATCGGCCACGCCGTTTGCGGAAACATAGACGTCGACGCTCGTGCCCGGCTCGATAGAACCTCCCACGGCATGGGCGGCATCGACGCCCACCGAGACCGCAACCCGGCCTTCGGGTATATCCAAAGACCCGCTTCTCGTCTCGAAGTACAAGGGGCAGAGCACCGCCTGCTCCGGAATCGCCGAGGTCGCCTGCCTCCCGATCACATCATCGGCCGAGGTAAGCGCACCGGAAGGAAGCATGCCTGCAACCCATTCCTCAACGCGCACGCATCCTTCATCGATCGTTTCGCCCGCATCGATGTCGCGCGACGCCACACAGACGCTCACAAGATCCCCTCCATATGCTGCGAGCATCTCCTGTCGTTCCTGCTCTGCCCCCGCCTGCAGGGACGCTCCGTACCACAGGCTCAGCGCAGCGGCAAGAAGACCCGACGCAACGCTTGCAATCAACCGCTTTCCCTGCCTCATCTGCCGCCCCCTCGCTTGAACCATCGTGAGGAACTTCGTCCTTGATGCCATTGTCGCGAGGGACCAATCCAGAGCAGGCATCAACCCGATAAAGTGAGAGACCTGCTGACAAAACGCAGGTGGAAAACTAAACGCCCAGCTTCTATTCAGTTGTTTCTTTATGCATTACTCGAGCGCAAAGGAAGCGAGGCGGCCACCCTGCCAGCCTCGCACGTACAGGAAACGAAAAAGGTATTCATCTTTTGGAAGAGCCGATGCGTCACCAATCAGGCGCGTCGGCGCCTCCCGGCATCCCAGACGCCGCGACAAGACCAATCTACAGGTGGATATCAGGGTCCAGACTCTGCGCACTTACGCGCATCTCAGACGCCAGCCCCTTGAACACCTCGAGGCGCAACTCGTCAATCTCTCCCGCCTCGACCGCAGCCCGTACCGAGCATCCAGGTTCATGCGTATGCGTGCAGTCGTTGAACCGGCACCCTCTTGACGCCTCGACAATCTCGGGGAACGCTCTGGCAAGCCCGCGCTCATGACCCACCAGGGGCAGGCTGCGCAGCCCGGGAGCATCCGTCACCACACCGCAAGAACCCGGCAGCTTGACCATCACGCGCGCGACCGTCGTGTGCCTGCCCGCATCGTCACGGGCGCGCACCGCACCGGTTTCGAGCGCATCGTGTCCCAGCAGCGTATTAAGCAGCGTCGATTTGCCCGCGCCCGATTCTCCCAGAATCATGGAGCAGGTACCCGCGGGCACGCAGGCGCGCACGTCGTCGAGGCCCTCTCCCGTCGCGGACGACGTCACCACCACGCGAACCCCGCCGCCCACAAGGCGCCGCACGCGAGCCACCTCGCCCTCGCGCGCTTCCTCAGAGCAACGGTCTGCCTTGGTGAGTACCACAATCGGCTCGGCGCCACAGTCTGCCGCGAGCACGAGCGAGCGCGCGATACGCCCAAGCAGCACCTCGCCGGCACCAAGTGGTTGAACGACAAGAATCGCATCAACGTTCGCGCACAGAACCTGTCGCTCGCCGCGATTTTTACCGCGCCACCGCTCGAACACCGTGCGGCGCGGCAAAACGCGCTCGATGACGCCCATATCGTGCCCGGGAGCAAGCCTCAGCGCGACCCAATCTCCCACGGCGGGGAGCAGGCCATCGCCCTTCTCCTTATCCTGTTTGGCGAATCCAACGGCATGTTCCGCGCGCAGCATGCGCTCCGCAGTCACCACCAACGGAAATCCGCGGTCGAGGCGAACTACACATCCTAAATGCATTTCACCAGGCGTTTCCGCCGCCGCGCAGAAGGCCTCGAACGCCGCGCGCTGCTCGTCGCTCGGCCGCACATCCGTGAACGCCGGCACGTCCTCCAGCGCATCGATCTTAGGCAGCGCGGCGCCTACACGCGCAGCATCGGCCTGCCCCATCGTGGCCTTTCCACGCTTGCCGCGGCCAGCACCTTTGCTCCGCGCCCGTTTTGCCATGCAACCGCCCTTCAACACATCGACATACGCTGCTCATCTTACCGCACAGCCCCTCACACAAAAATGCTCGAGACTCGAACTCATTTCAGAGCCCGCCGGTAAGTAAACAGGAACAGAACGCGCTGCAGAAGCGCACACTATCCCACACGTCCAGAGAATGGTGGTGCGTCAACGAAGAAGGCCCCGGCGAGTTCCGAAGGGCGTTTCCCGCAGCTGCTTGGCATAGCCAAGCAGCGAGGACCACGCCCGAAGGAATCGCCGGGGCCTTCGGTCAGGTTGACGTTCGGGAGCCTACTCCTTCTCGACCGCCCTCATGATGGCCTTGTAAATCTCGACCAACGGGATGATCAGGAAGCCGAGCGCAAGCGCGGTGATCATGCCCTTGGGCTCAAGATGCTCCACACCAAAGAAGATCATGGACAGGGCATCGACCTCGACCACAACGAGCGTGAGAACGAGTGCCAGGAACGCCGCACCCCACAGCCACTTGTTCTGCTTCTTCATATGGAAGATGCTGGCACGACGGCTGCGCATGTTGAAGCAGTGGAAGATCTCGACCATGTTCAAGGTGATGAACGCCATCATGACGCCCTCTTCGTCGGCCATGGAGGTGGCCAGCTTGGAAAGATCGATAACGCCCAGGTCGTAGTACACACCGCAGAAGAAGCTGGCGAGCACGAGCACGGTGATGATGAGGCCCTGGACCACGGTATCGAGACCCATGTTGCCCGCGAACACGCCGTCGGTGGCATTGCGCGGCTTGCGCTTCATCACGTCGCCCTCGGCCTCTTCCATGCCGAGCGCGAGCGCGGGGAAGCAGTCGGTCACGAGGTTCACCCACAAAAGCTGGATGGGCTGGAACAGCGTGAAGCCCATGAGCGTAGCCGCGAACACGCTGAATACCTCGGCCAGGTTCGCGGACAGCAGGAACTGGATGACCTTACGGATGTTGTCGTAGATGCGACGACCCTCTTCGCACGCATTGATGATCGTGGCGAAGTTGTCGTCGGCAAGCACCATGTCGGCAACGTTCTTGGTAACGTCGGTGCCGGTGATGCCCATGCCAATGCCGATGTTCGCGTGCTTGATGGAGGGAGCATCGTTCACGCCGTCGCCCGTCATGGCAACGATCTTGTTCTTGGACTTCCAAGCCTCGACGATGCGGGTCTTGTGCTCGGGCTGAACGCGGGCGTACACGCCGTACTTCTCGATGTTCTGATCGAGCTCTTCCTCAGACATCTTGTCGATCTCGGCACCGGTGATGGCCTGGCTGCGATCCTCGACGATACCGAGGTTCTTGGCGATGGCCACGGCGGTGTCGATGTGGTCGCCCGTGATCATGACGGTGCGGATGCCAGCGCCGTGGGCCTCCTCGATAGCGGGGGCAACCTCGGGACGCTCGGGGTCAATCATGCCGGAGAGACCGCAGAACACGAGGTTGTTCTCGAGCGCTTCGGCAGCGAAGTCCGCAGGCTTCTCGGTGTAGGTGCGGCTGGCGAGCGCAAGCACGCGCAGCGCCTGGTCGGCCATGGCCTTGTTAGCAGCCAGAATCTGCTCGCGACGTTCGTCGGTCATGGGAACAATCTTGTCGCCGTCATACACCTGCGTGCAGAGCCCCACGACCACATCGGGCGCACCCTTGGTGTACTGCTCGAAGTTGCCATCGGCTTCCTCGACCACGACGGACATCATCTTGCGGCCGGAGTCGAACGGAGCCTCGCCCACGCGCGGGTGTTCCTCGTCCAGTCCCTTCATGCCCATCTTGGCGGCGTCGTTCACGAGCGCGCACTCGGTGGGCTCGCCCACGGCCTCGCCGGCCTCTTCGTCCCACTTGGCATCGGAGCACAGCGCCATGCCCGCGAGCAGCTTCTCCTCGGGAGCGGCAAGCTCGTGGTTCACGACCGTCATCTTGTTCTGGGTGAGGGTGCCCGTCTTATCCGAGCAAATGACCTGCGTGCAGCCAAGAGTCTCGACCGCGCTGAGGTTGCGGATGATCGCCTGGCGCTTGGCCATCTTGGTCACGCCGATGGAGAGCACGATGGTCACCACGGCGACGAGGCCCTCGGGAATCGCGGCGACGGCGAGCGACACGGCAACCATGAAGGTGTCGAGCAGCATGTGCGGCTCGGCGGTGACGGTGCCGATGCCGGCGCGCAGCACGTCGACGGCGAAGACGACCACGCAGATGACAATCACCAGGACGGTGAGGATCTTGGAAAGCTCGGCGAGCTTCACCTGAAGCGGTGTGAGCTCTTCCTTGGCGTCGTTGAGCGCACCAGCGATCTTACCCATCTCGGTATTCATGCCGGTCCCGCACACCACGGCGCGGCCGCGGCCGTACACCACGGTGGAACCCATGTAGCACATGTTCTTACGGTCGCCGAGCGGGACGTCGTCGGCACCGTCGAGCGCGATCGGGTCGGTGTGCTTCTCTACCGGGACGGACTCACCGGTAAGGGCGGCCTCCTCGATTTTCATGGAAGCGCTCTCGAGCACGCGGCAGTCGGCGGGAACCGCGTCGCCCGCCTCGAGCAGCACGATGTCGCCGGGCACGAGCTCGCTGGAGTGCAGCGAGATCTGCTTGCCGTCGCGGATGACCTTGGACTGGGCGGCGCTCATCTCCTGAAGAGCAGCGAGCGCCTCTTCGCTCTTGGCCTCCTGGATCACGCCGAGGGCGGAGTTGATGATCACGACCGCCATGATGATGACGACGTCGGCCCACTCGGACTCGCCCTGGATCATGCCGGTCACGGCGGAGATGACGGCCGCAACGATGAGCATGATGACCATGGGGTCGGCCATCTGCTGGAAGAAGCGGATCCACAGCGGGGTCTTCTCTTCCTCCTTGAGCTTGTTCGGGCCGAACTTCGCCTGGCGCGCTTGCGCCTCGGCAGTGCTCAGGCCCGCATCCGCGCTCGTGGATTGCTCTTTGAGCACGTCCTCAGCCGAAGCTAGGTACTCTTTCAAACTGTATCCCTCCTGGTACGTCTGAACTCTGGGTGCCCGGGGCACCCCCTATACCTACACAACGCCCAATCGTAATTCCCGGAGGCAAGGGCTCGTCATGCAAGCTTCTATTTTACCCAAGCGCGCGGACCACGAGGCCCAGAAGCTCGGGTTTCTGCCGCCTACCTCAGTGGCGGCATTTTTCGAGCAGCACTCTGCTGGATGCGGCGTTGCCGGGCGACATTCTGCCGCGCGCGCCGCTGCCGGGCGACTCGGGGACGATCGCGCCGTTGCCGGGCGATGTCCCACCGAACACACGTTTCCGGGCGACATTCTTCCACCAGCAGCGTTATCGGGCAGCTTTCGGACGCCCACAGCGTTATCGGGCGGCTTTCGGACATTCCTGGGCCCCAAAACGTCCATTTATCGCCCGACAACGAATCGCGTGTCCAAATATCGCCCAAAATCGCCGGGAGCATCCGGGTTTCGCCCGGCTGCGCCGGAGCGCCCAGCTCGGCTCCGCACGGCAACGCCGGGGCGCCCAACCCGCCATCGTCCGACACTCCGTCCGACATTCCGCGCAGCTCACCTTCGCCGGCATCCGACCTCTTCAGCAAAAATCGCGAAATATAATCCCCGTATTTGTGTTATGTAATGCAGATTCGGTAATCGGCTGTTTTTCTTCGATGAGCGGCTATCTTTCCGGCCAGTTCACCTATAATGCACCGCTGAACGAGAAGACCCATAAACGCAGTGTGTAATTGGAGGACTGCATGTATAAACGCACGAAAATTGTCTGCACGATGGGCCCTGCCTGCGACAACGACGAGACGTTGCGCGAGATGATGAAGGCGGGCATGAACGTCGCCCGCTTCAACTTCTCCCATGGCTCGTACGAGGAGCACCACGGCCGCATCGAGCGCGTCCGCCGCATCGCCGCCGAGCTCGACATGACGATCGGCATCCTGCTTGACACCAAGGGCCCCGAGGTTCGCACCGGCCTGCTCAAGGACCACCAGAAGATCTCCGTGAAGGCCGGCGACAAGATTGTCGTCACCGCCGCCCCCACTTCCGAGGATTTCCTTGGCGACGCCAGCCACATCTCGCTCGACTACCTCGATCTGCCCAGCGAGGCCGAGGCCGGCACGCGCATCCTCATCGACGACGGCATCGTTGAGCTTGTGGTCGAGAGCGCTGAGGGCCAGGATATGCACTGCGTCGTCAAGAACGACGGCGAGATCGGCGAGCGTAAGGGCGTGAACCTGCCCAACGTTGAGATCGGCCTCCCCGCAATCACCGAGCGCGACCGCCAGGACATCCTCTTCGGCCTGAAGGAGGGCATCGATTACATCGCCGCCTCCTTCATCCGCAACGGCGCCGCCGTGCGCGAGATCCGCGAGCTCTGCCGTGAGAACGGCGGCGAGCACGTGGGCATCTTCCCCAAGATCGAGTGCGCTCTCGGCGTCCAGAACTTCGACGAGATCCTCAAGGCCTCCGACGGCATCATGGTTGCCCGCGGCGACCTGGGTATCGAGATCTCGCCCGAGCTCGTGCCGCATCTGCAGAAGAAGATGATCAAGAAGTGCAACGCTGCGTACAAGCCGGTCATCACCGCCACGCAGATGCTCGACTCCATGATCCGCAACCCGCGCCCGACCCGCGCTGAGGTTGCCGACGTCGCGAACGCCATCTACGACGGCACCGACGCCGTGATGCTCTCCGGCGAGTCCGCTGCCGGTAAGTACCCGGTCGAGGCCGTTCGCATGCAGGCGAGCATCGCGCATGAGACCGAGCAGTACCTGGGGGCGCACGCCGAGCTCAAGGTGCCCGAGGGCAGCCAGAGCACGCGCGTGATCAACAACGTCGTGGGCCTCTCCGCCGTGAACATGGCTACGACCGTGGGCGCCAAGTGCATCGTTGTTCCCACCACCACCGGCCGCACCGCACGCCTCATCTCGCACTTCCGCCCGAGCACGCCCGTTGTCGCTTTCTCGCGCCACCAGTGGGCCGTGCAGAAGATGCTCATGTACTGGGGTATCGAGCCGCACCTTGCCGCCATTACGCAGGGCAGCGTGGACGACACCGTGGCGAAGGCCATCGACTGCGCTAAGGAGCGCGGCTACGTGGACGCCGGCGATGTTGCCGTCGTGACCGTCGGCGACCCCAAGACCGCCGTCGACTCCACCATCGGCGATGGGAAGCGCAGCTCCACGAACGTGGTCTACGTCGCTCAGGTGCGCTAAGGCGTCACGCTGTTCGTCGAATAGAAGCGCTTTCGCAGCCTCTTTGCATCGAACCGCCCTTCCCTGCGAGGGCGGTTTTCTTTTCTCCAAGCACTTCTGTAACAGAACTTTCGGATATCAACGGTTATTCTCGGAGGCTCCGAGTAGATGGGGGCTTCTATTCATAAGACAAGCAGGTAAATACCTTGGCTGTTTTTTAACTACCTAGTCTTTTCCAAAACAACCGTTGATATCCGATAGTTTTATCAAAAACGCCCCCTCCCCACATAATTACCCCCGCGAACGTCGCAGGCTGATATCATTACGGCACATCACGTGCGGAGGGGAGGCGCCATGCATGAGTTCATCTGTGGGGTTTCGGCTTTTCGGCTGCTCAGAACCCCGCCGCAGGTTCTCGCGCTCTATCCACCGCTCCCCGACATCTCAACACGGGTTGGAAAACTCGCGATAGCTCGCAACCCCGAGGCGCTCGGCGGCCTGGGCATACCCATCCACGTCCTTGTTACGCAGCGCAAATATCTGCGCTACTCCAGTTCCGTCAAAATGCACCTTTGGTCGCAAGAGCTTCCCCTCGGCTCATTCTTCGAAAACGACCTGAAAATCACGCTCAGCTCTCCGCTCTTTACCCTGCTCACCATGGCACCACATGTTTCGGTTACGCATCTTGCAATGGCAATGTACGAACTATGCGGATCGTTTTCCGTTTATCGCCCAGCACCCGAGACACAAGCCCACCTCGATGCGATGAGAAACACCAGGCTCTCGCGCAACATGTGGCAACAGGTTCGAGATGCGCATGGCAATGGCACCTCCCTCTGGAAGCGCCCTCCGCTCATCACTGTGCATGAGCTTCAGCACTATGCCGAGCATATCAACGGTCTACGCGGCAGCAAGCAATTCCGACAGGCAGTGCAAATGGTAACCGGACAGACCGCCTCGCCACTCGAAGCGCAAGCTTCCATGCTGCTGGGAGCATCCCGGCGACTCGGCGGCGCAGGGCTGGCGCCTTTCGAGAACAATCACCTGGTTCGGCTCGGCCGTAAAGCGCGCCGGCTCGCAGGGAGGCAGCATTGCTATTGCGACCTCTTCTTTCCTGGCTGCAAGGGCGGACGAGCACTTGACGTCGAATGCCATGGACACCTCGTCCATGATTCAGCTGAGCAAGGCGGCCTTGATGCCAACCGTACTCTTGCCCTTCAAAGCATGGGCATCGACGTCATCTTTCTCACCTATGAGCAGCTTGTCGACGAGGAGCGCCGACATGTCGCCATCGATCACATCGCTCGCCGTGCGGGGTTTCGACCTCGGCCTAAAACCGAAACGCTTATGCAGAAGGAGCGGGCACTCTGCAAAGAGCTCTTTATCGACTGGGAGACGCTTGGTTCGTAAGCGGCAACGCACAAGATGCGTAAACTCTGAAGAAAAGCAAAGATTGCAGCGTTTTCAGACGCAAAAGGCAACTCGCGACGGTTATCAACGGTTGTTTTCCCAAGTGCCGAGCAGATGAGCACTTCTCTTTATAGAACCAGCAGGTAGATGCGTTTTCTGGTTCTTAGCTACTCAACCCTCTCCGAAACAACCGTTGATATCCGAAACGAATATGTTGCGAACCGCTCACAGCGTCTCAACAAGACGTACGCCCTGCAGCCGTTCCGCCAAAAGTCGATCGGTGGTCTCGACAACCTCAGCGGACACGGTCGAGAAGAACTCGCTGGTGAGCAGGCGATAGGGCGGGTGGTCGAGCGCGCCTTGGTTCTCCCGGACAATCTCATGTGCGACGCCGATGGTCATAAGCACCGTGCGCTCGTCGAGCTCGTACTGCGGAAACGCCGCGGCGGCCGCAATGAGCCGCGGCGTATCGCGAGGAAACGAGGTAATGGGCAGCGTCTTGCCGAACCAGTCGAAATCTCCCTGTTTTTTAATGCGAAACTGCTCGCTGGGCTTATCGCCAAGCGCATCAAGAAACTCGTTGACGCGCGTGTTCCAAATGTTATCGGCCAGAAGGTGTGTCCATACGCCAAGCAAGAGATCAAAGCCCGAGCGCTCAAGTGCGGCAGGAGAGCAATCATCGTCGGCGGGGCTTCCCTGCTTGGGGGGATTGATGGTCACGCCCTCGTAGCGCTGGGGATAGTGGATGCGATTGACCGTTTCGCGCTCAATGGCAATCGATGCGGGAGCGATGGCATCGGCAATGGGGACGCGGCCCCCTACGATACCAAGGCGCTCTGCAGCGGGGGCGACGTAATCGGCCCAGAACTCATGCTCGCGCGGCTTGGGGATAGGCTCGGGCGTTGCGAAGTGCGTGATGCGATACGCGATGGGCTCGCGCACGTCGGGAACCATGTAGCCCACCGGGATGTCCGGCACGAGCGCACCAAACAGAAAGGCATTGCGGTCCCGCACGGTGCAAGCGACCGCGCCATTGCGGGAAAAGAGCTGCTCGCTCTGGACAATATGGATGTTCCAACTTGGCACAAGAGCTCCAATCGCTGTTTGCTCTCGGAGGGCGCCGGGCAGTTCTTTCGCTCGTGGTCCTCGCAGGTTGGCGATGCCGACCTGCTGCGGGAAACTCACTACAAAGCTGCCCGGCGCCCAGCGCGCACATCGTTCTCGCTAGAAGTATAGGGCCGAACGGGCTCATACGGCTGCACTTGCATCGAAACCGCAGGGGTTGGAACAAGGCCTGCGGCGGGTTTCCAAGGTGCCGCAGGTTCGCCTGAAAGAGGAGGGAGGACGCCTAAGGGCGCCGACCGACGATTGAAGGCGAAGATGCGGCACCTGGGAAAGACGCACTAAGCGCGCACTTCGCCGCCGGTAGCCTTGCACACCTTGGTCACGAGCTTCTGGTGCACCTTCTCGACCTCTTCGGAGGTAAGCGTGTGGTCGTCGGCGCGATACGTAAGCGCGAACGCCATCGACTTCTTGCCCTCGCCCACGCGCTTGTCGTCGCGGTACACATCGAAGAGGCGCACACCGCGCAGGAGCTTGCCTCCGGCAGACTGGAGACGGCGCTCCAAATCCTCGCAGGTAACGCCCTCGTCCACCACGATGGCAAGGTCCATCTCGACCGCCGGGTACGACGAGAAGTCGCGATACGCCTGCTGGTCGCGCGAGCACGTGATGAGCGCGTCGAGGTTCAGCTCAAACGCCACGACCGGAAGATCGATGCCGTACGCATCGCGGACCTCGGGGTGAATCTCGCCCACCCATCCGAGCACGGTACCACCCGCCAGCACTTCGGCGCCGCGGCCCGGCTGCAGGAAGGCATAACCGTCGCCCTCGGCCGGGCGGAACCGAACCTTCTCGACTCGGAGCTGAGCGAGCAGCTCTTCCACCACACCCTTACCATCAAAGAAACGCAGCGGCGCGAATTTCTGCTTCCACGTCACATCGCCCCACGCGCCGGACAGCACGCCAGCGAGCGAACGGCGCTCCTTGGGCAGGCTCGCGTTCTCGCGACCGCAGAAAAGCGTGCCCATCTCGTACAGATGCACGTTGGCCGTGCCGCGCGCGTTGTTGTAGGCAACCGACTGCAACAGCCCCGGAAGCAGCGAACGACGCATCTCGGTCTGCTCGGCCACGAGCGGGTTCATGATGACGACCGGCAAGCCGCGGCCCTCGGTGCTCATGCGAGTCTTCTCCAGGTCGCCGGGCGCGGCGAACGAGTACGTCGTGGTCTCGTTGAGCCCGCAGGAGCGCAAGATGGCGCCCACGCGGCGAAGCAGGCGCTGCTCGTGCGTGAGGCCGCCGATGTGATTCTTCGCTGCAGGAATGGTCGCCTCCACGCGGTCCATGCCCCAAAGACGCAGGACCTCCTCGATGAGGTCGATCTCGCGCTCGAGGTCCGGACGGAAGCTCGGCGGCACCACGCGGAACGTGCCCGCAGCTTCGGCGCCACCAGCGGCTGCCGCGCTCGCGCCCGCAGCACCGGCGCTCACAGCGTCCACGCGCACTGTGCAGCCGAGCCGCGTGAGCGCGCGCTCGATGAACTCCGGCGAGATCTGGGCACCGCAGATGAGGTCGACGCGCTCCTGGCGCAGCACGAGTTCCGGCTGCACCTTGGGCGCAGGATAGAGGTCCACGTAACCCGGCGCGACCTCGCCGCCCGCGAGCTCCTCGATGAGCGCCGCCGTGATGTTCGCCACATCCACGCAGCCCGCCTCGTCTACCTGGCGCTCGAAGCGAATCGAAGCCTCGGAGATAAGCTGCAGATCGCGGCTCGTGTGCGACGTGCGCCCCGCATCGAAGCACGCGCTCTCGATGAGCACGTCACGCGTATCGCCTTCGATCTCGGAATCCATGCCGCCCATCACGCCGGCCAGCGCCACGGGGCGCTCGCCATCGGTGATGAGGCCCATGCCTTCGTCGAGCGTGCGCTCAACGCCGTCGAGCGTCTGGAAGACCTCGCCCTCGTGCGCCCCGCGCACCACCACGCGGCGGCGCCCGTCGCGCTCGGCAAAGGTGTCGAGGTCGAAGGCGTGCAGGGGCTGGCCGGTAAGCATCATCACGTAGTTGGTGATGTCCACGATGTTGTTGATGGAGCGCACGCCGGCTGCCGCCAAGCGCTCGACCATCCACTCAGGCGAGGGCCCCACCTTCACGTTGCGCACAATGCGCGCCACGTAGCGGCTGCACAGCCCCTCGTCAGCGATGGCGAGCGAGACCTCGTCGGCCGTCGGACGCCCAACCTCCTGCTTGATGGTTGGCAGCTCGACATGCGTGTCGCGGTCGAAAATGGCTCCCACCTCGCGGGCCATGCCCACCATGGAGAGGCAGTCCGGGCGATTCGGGGTAATCTCGCAGTCCAGCACGGTGTCCGACGTGCCGCGATACTCGGCGAACGGCACGCCCACCGGCGCGTCCGCGGGCAGAATCATGATGCCGGAATGATCACCCGAAAGACCAAGCTCGCGCGCCGAGCAGTTCATGCCGTAACTCACCACACCGCGCAGCTTGCTCTTCTTGATCTTGATGCCACCGGGGAGCTCCGCCCCCACCAGCGCGGTCACGATGTGATCGCCCTGTTCAAAGTTCTGGGCGCCGCACACAATCTGCAACGGCTCGGGCGAGCCGTCCTCCCCCAGGTTATAGTTCCCCACATCGACCATCGTGACCCACATGTGGTCGGAATCCGGATGGGGCTCTTTAGACACGACCTTCGCCGTCACGACATGATCGAACGATTCGCCCACGGTGTCGATGGCCTCAACCTCAGTGCCCGTACGGATGAATTCGCGGCTGAGCTCTTCCGGCGACTCCGGAACGTCGATGAGCTCCTGCAGCCAGTTATATGAAACGCGCATTGCATTCTCCTTCTGCGTAACAATGGTGACAACGGGGCGACAGGACTTGCCAGCCCCTCACCTGCGGTACTGCTCGGTTTAGAACTGCTCCAAGAAGCGCATGTCTCCGGTCATGAGCGTGCGCAGGTCGGGCAGGTCGTACCGGAGCGCCGCAACGCGCTCCACGCCGATGCCAAACGCGAAGCCGGTATAACGGTCGGGATCGACGCCGCAGTTGATCAGCACGTTCGGGTCGATCATGCCGCAACCGAGAATCTCGATCCAACCGCTGTGCTTGCAGAAGCTGCAACCCTTGCCCCCGCAGACGTGGCAAGAAACGTCGAGTTCGCAGCTCGGCTCGGTGAAGGGGAAGAAATGCGGGCGATAACGCGTCTGGCGGTCCTCACCGAACATCGCGCGCGCGAAGTAGTCCAGCGTGCCCTTGAGGTCGCCGAACGTAATGCCCTCATCTACCACGATGCCCTCGACCTGGTTGAACTGGGGAAGGTGGCAGGCGTCGGCCGTATCCGGACGATACACGGTGCCAGGAACGATGGCATAGATGGGCGGCTTTTGATGCTCCATGATATGAATCTGCGCGCCGGACGTCTGGGTGCGCAGGAGCACGTCGGACTCGCCGTGCGCGTGCTGCTCGGGGTGTGCCACGGAGCCGGGCGCGTTGTCCACCACGTAGAACGTATCGCGCGCGGAACGGCTCGGATGGTCCATCGGGGCGTTCAACGCAGTGAAGTTATAGTACGAGGTCTCCACCTGGGGGCCCGATTCGACGGTATAGCCGATGCCGCAGAACACGTCCTCGATCTCCTCTTTGATCTGGTTGATGAGGTGGGCATGGCCGATGGTCGGGCGCGCCCCCGGAAGCGTCACGTCCACGGATTCGGTGGCCATGAGCTCGCGCATAGCCTGGCGCTTGAGGTCGCCGGCAGCGTGCTCGATGAGGCTCTCGGCCATGCGACGCAGCTCGTTCGCGCGCTTGCCGAGCACCGGGCGCTCTTCAGGCGCAACCTTGCCCATCATGTGCATAATCTGCGTGATCTCGCCCTTTCGGCCGAGGAGCGCCACGCGCGCCTCTTCAAGCTTTTTCGCATCTGTCGCGGCGGCAATCATCTCCTGCGCGCGCGTCTGCAACGCATCGAGATCGTCAATCAGACCCATGTACTTCCCCTTTCGAAATCTCCCGGTGCTCGAGGTCTCTGGAACATCGCCCGAGACGAGAAGAAAAATCCGCCCTCGAGCTCACTCTGCTCAAGGACGGATGCAATTCCGCGGTACCACCTTGGTTGGCTGCGGGATGTCGTGCCCCGCATACCCTCTTTGGCCTGATGTCGCCCAGGCGGCGGCTTCCCTACTCAGCGCAATGAGACAGTTGTGCCGGGTACATCTGTCTCGCACATCTGCCACGTGGCCGTTCAGGTCGCTACTCGGGAGTGAACGCTGCATCCTTGCCTCCGCAGGCGGGCTTTCAGCCGGTGACCCACCCTCTCTGAACGGCGACGCGGCGGGTGCAACCCTCTCCGTCAACGCGTTGGTCGAAATGATAGCACAACGGGTGCGCCTCCCACGTGCAATTATGCGGAATGCGGTGTGCTCAGTTGGCAACGCCGGCGGGGCGAATGCCCCCGGTCGGGGCGAATGCCCCTACTCGCGCAGGCTCACCTCGTAGACATTCTCGTAATCTCGTCCAATGGCAATGGTCGCGCTCTGCTTGTCGAGGTTATACACCACCGACCATTGCGTCTGGCTCTCCTCCCCACGGCTATTGATATGCGGCTCCTGCGAGCACGCGGCGAGAAGGCTCATGGCCTCATTCTCGGAAAGAACACCGTCCGTCGCCCCAAGCCCCTCAGTCACGATCTGGTAACGGTCCTGGCCCGTTCCGAAATCATACTCACCGGGCGTGAGCAGGAAGTTCGTAGCCGCCATGTACGTGGTGCCCGCAGCGGGCTGGCCCGCAGTCGTCACGTCGTCGGGGTCGAGAACCGACATCTCGTTATCAACATACTCGACCACCACGGCATCGCCCGAGGCATCGGCGATCTGGAAGTGGTAGCAGCTGTTGGCACTCGAATGCATGTCGTACTGCTCAAGCAGGTCAAGCGCTTCGTCCACCGTCGCGCACTTATCGAGCATGAGGCGGATGGCCGTCGTAGTTGTGATGTCCACCCTGTCGGTTTGCTGATTGGTGGGATCGGTGTCGATGAGCAGCACCCCCACGGCCAGGCCAGCCTCGTTCACGCCATCAAGCGGCGCGTAAGGGGCTGCAAGCGCCGTTATGCTCGAAGTGGGAGAATCCGGCAACTTGTCTTCACCGTAGCCAAGGAATCCCAGGTTAACCATGGAAATCGATGCGTAGCCATCCGCCGGATCGGTGCGCACCAGCATGCTCGGCGAATAGCTCAGGTCGAAGTTGCGACCAAAGATTGCGTCGCCTTCTGTCGTGGTGGCGTTGAACGTCGAGCACGCAAGGTCGGGCAGCTCGATCGTTATGGGAAGCCCTTTCATGAGATGCTGCACGACGAACCCGATGAGCTCGGCATCGCTGGAAGCGCCTCCCTGGGCTATGAACTCGTCAATGCCGTAATCGCCCTCGTAGGTCATGGTGTAGAAGGGGTAATCGTTCACCTTTTTGATGGATGCCACGGTCGCGATTTCGTTGCGGAACATGAATGCAATGCCCGCCACCGCAAGGACGACGAGTGCAACGAGCGCGATGAGCACGCGGACAACTATCTTTCTCGCGCGACCCGATTTACTCGACTTCGCCTGTTCTTCCATGTCATCTCCCCTTTCTTCCATGTCATCTCCCCTGGTAGACAACACAGCGGCGCATCATGCTAGCACAGGATGCCCATGCTAGTGACAATTCTCACGTTTTCGTCAATTTATATGCGGGAAAAGCCGGCACTTGAAGGCATCGCAGGCCACAGCGCGCAGGTTACTCACCTCGCTCAGCGCGGAAAACCTGTTGCGAAAAACTTCGGCCCGGTCAGCAGCCTATCAGTTGACCGACCAAGGGCTCAAGACACTCGGGCTTGCATAGTGGCTTGGCTCGGCAGTCGCGTCGAAGTACACTGCTGCAAAGCTCGGCACATCTTCCTGAAAGGATTGTCATGGCAAACGATTCAAGCGTCCAGCAGCTCAAGCGCCTCGAGCGCGGTCTGTGGCTGCGCACCTACCTTATGGGCATCCTGGAATTCGACGGGGAAACCAAGGCGCCGCCGAAGGGCGCACCCGCACGCGCGGAAGCCATGGGTGCACTTGCCGGCGAATACCATGAAGCGCTTACCAGTGCTTCGGCGCAAGAACTAATTGCCCAGCTCGAAGAGGCGGCAGCCGCCGGAGAACTCGACGAGCAAACGGCAACCGAGCTTCGCGTCCTCGCCCGCGAGCAGCGCGAGGCAGTTGCCATTCCCACCGAAGAGGCTGCAGCGTGGTCGAAGCTCACCAGCGAAGCGAACGCTGTCTGGCACAAAGCGAAGCTCGCGAACGACTGGGAATCGTTCGCCCCGTACATCGATCGCATCCTCGCCGCGCTTAAGCGCCAGGCTGCCTGCATCGATTCGACGCGCGACCCTTACGATGTATGGCTCGATCAATACGAGCGCGGCATGAACTCGGCCGCCTATGATCGGTTCTTCGACCAGGTCAAGGCTACCGTCGTGCCGCTTGTGCACGAGGTAGGAAAGCGCCCCCAGCCCGAGGCGCCGTTCCTCACCGCCCGCGTGCCGGAATCCGTGCAGCTTGACATCGCTCGCGAGCTCATGGACATCGTGGGCCTTGATCCCGAAGCCTCCGTTCTCGATTGCGTCGAGCACCCCTTCACCAACGGCATGGCGCCCGGCGACGTGCGCATCACGACGCACATCTACGAAAACAACCTGCTCAGCAACGTGTTCTCGGTCATCCACGAGGCTGGCCACGCCATTTACGAGCAGAACATCGATCCCGCGTACGCCTACACCTGCCTGGGCACCGGATCCACCATGGGCATCCACGAAAGCCAGTCGAGATTCTTTGAGAACATCGTCGGACGCTCGCGCGCATTAATGGGCCCGCTTCTCGCCGTGCTGCGCAAACACGTTCCCGAGGCGTATGGAAACGTCTCGGAGGACCAGCTCTACCGCGCGGCAAACATCGCGCTGCCGCAGCTCATTCGCACCGAAGCCGATGAGCTCACCTACCCGCTGCATATCATGGTGCGCTATGACATCGAGCGGATGCTCTTCGCAGGCGAGGCAACCGCACGCGACATCCCTGAGCTCTGGGCGCAGTTTACCCATACGTACCTGGGGCTTGACGTGCCGAATGACACGGACGGCTGCCTGCAGGACACGCACTGGTCGGGCGGAAGCTTCGGGTACTTCCCGAGCTACGCGCTCGGAAGCGCCTATGGAGCGCAGATGATACCCGCCATGGCGGCGGACGGTGTGGCTGTTGATGCCGCCTGCGCCGCAGGCGACCTTGCGCCCGTACGCACCTGGCTGCGCGATAAAATCTGGCGCTGGGGCGCGGGGAAGGACGCGCCTGAGCTCATCCTGAACGCATGCGGCGCTCCGTTTGACGCCACGTTCTATTGCGATTATCTGCAAAAGAAATTCAGCGAGCTATACGGGCTGTAGAGGATCCGGCCGCGCCAGCAACAACTCGCTGGCGCGGCCTTTTGCTTCGTGCCCTGTTTAGTCCCTGCCGGCCTTCGTCGCATGTTTCTCGCTCGGCGGGCCCAGATTGGCGGGCGCGGCTCGACAGGCCCAGCTCGATGGGCCCAGATTGGCGGGCGCGGCTCGACAGACCCAGCTCGGTGTGCCAGCTTTGCGCTCTGAGTAAACTTGCATGCCGAATTACACAATAAGAAGGCGAAAATTGGCTCTTATTGCGTAAATCGGCATGTAAGAGCCATCCTCCGATTCAAGGACATGCAAGCGATGCCCTATACCTTGCCAGCAGAGCCGCAGATGTCAATTGCGTGAGCTGCAGCCGCCTCAATGCCACGGAAAACCACGTTATAGAGGTCATAGGCTCCGTTACCCGTAAAATCTGCATCCTCAAGGGCACGGAGGGCCCCGCAATATAAGTCATGGGCGATGTTGAGTTTCGCCACACCCATACGACAAGCGTTCCGTAGGTTTTCCTCGCCCGACCCCGAGCCTCCATGCAACACGAGCGGCACCGGCACCTTCTCTCTCAGCTCGGCGAGCAAACCAAATTGCAACTCGGGAGTTCCCTCGTAGGCTCCATGGGCCGTACCGATAGATACCGCGAGCGCATCAACCCCCGTCTCCGAAACGAAGCGCACCGCTTCATCGGGATCGGTATACACGCTATGGTCCGCCGTCTCGCCCGTGCCGAGCCCCATGCCCACATGGCCGAACTCAGCCTCAACGCCCACGCCAACCGCATGGGCAACCCGCACCACTTCGCGCATGCGGCTCGCGTTCTCCTCATAAGGTAGCGCTGAGCAATCGAGCATCACATCGGGAAATCCAAGCCTAATGGCATGCATGACCTGCTCGAACGTTTTTCCATGGTCGAGAATAACCGATACCGGAACGCTCGCCTCTTCTGCCACGCGGAGTACGCCCCTGCCAATCGTCTCGAACGAGGGGACCACCTCGTAAATTACCAACAGGATAAGCGGCGAAGAAGCCTGCTCGGCCGCCGCGATACAAGCACGCGCCTGATGCTCGTTCCCGCACCCCAGAGCGGGTACGCAGTATCCCTGCTCACGAGCATCGCGCAGCATCTGAACCATCGAAACAAGCATGGTAGCCAACCTTTCTTGCAATGCACCAACCACGCCGAATGAACCCAAGCAAAAAGCGGGTGTCACCCATAGGCGACACCCGCGCGATTACAAGGCCTTCAACTCGTCCGCCAGCGTTTGGCAGAGCTCCTCAGCTTGGACATACGTTCCAAGCATATCGAAGAATCCATGGTCACAGCCGCAGTAGCGCATGTTGCGGACCTTCACTCCCAGGTCTTGCATGCGCTTCACCAGGTGGTCGGTCCCCACGCGAAGGTAGTCGTATTCCGACGAGATGGCGAGCACCTCAGGAAACTGCTCGAGCACCTCGTCGGACGCTGCCGCAACATTCACAAGCGGATTTTCCGGCGTAGTCTTACCCTGCAGATACAGATTAGAAGAAGAGGTCTCGCTCCCCTCCACGCCGCTGCGAATACGTTCGATGCGGCTCTTCACAAGCTCGAACTGATCCTCGCGAACCGGATACTCATCGTACGACCAGGTATATTCGTCCAGCGTACGCCAATCGCGAAGATCCCACCCAGGATAGATGCCAACGATCTTTTTGATAATGCGCTCCGCCCCTGATGCCATGCGCTCGAGATCCCTCTGCACGCACGCCGCGGTGAGCGAACCGCCTGCCGAATCTCCAGCGACCATGATGCCCTCTGGATCGACGCCCAGCTCGGCAGCATGCTTGTACACCCAGCGCACGGTACCCCACGCATCATCAATCGGTCCAGGGAACGGGCACTCCGGCGCGAGACGATACTCAGGGAAAATTGCGACCGCCCCCGAAAGCTCCGCAACGAGCTTCATTTGGTTGGCGTACAAACGCATGTCACCCGCCGTAAAACCGCCGCCATGCAGATAAATCATCACGGGACAATTCTGCGGCGCTCCCTCGGCACGATATATGTAGATATCAATGAGGTGATCATCGTCGATGGGGATGAGCCGTTCGTCTACGCCAACGTCCGTCGTCGTGAGGTCGTATGTCACCTTATCAGGACGGTAGCGCTCGTTGGAAAGCCGCCATCCTGCCTGAGCGCGCTCGGAGAACATCTTGCGCTTCTTCTCCATAACAGTTTCCAGGCGCGGGTCGACAACATGCTCCTCGTCCACATCGGGCACCGGCTTAAAGAGCGTTTCGACTCCATAAACCTCCCCCGTATACTCCCGCTCACGAATCAGACCGACAAGCGACGCGTCGTAGAGCCGGCCATCTGCATGCTCAACTTGCTGCATATGGACCTCCTTGGTTGCTATGCCCTACACCGTAGCGATCATGACCGCATCACCTTGTTGGAAGGCAACGCTCGCATAATCTTTGCCGTTGATGAGTGAGCACACGATAGTAGTATCAACGCCCGCCTTCTCGAACACATCTTTATCGAAAGACGCGATGCGCTGGCCCGCGGTCACACGGTCGCCCTTCTGAACAAACGTTTCGAGGCCAGCGCCATCAAGCTTGACCGAGTCGATACCAATGTGAACGAGCACCTCGGCGCCGCCATCGGTCACGATAGTCACCGCATGCTTGGTGCCAGCGACCGCATAAACCGAGCCAGCAACCGGAGAAACGACATCACAGTCCGTCGGCTTCACTCCAAAGCAAGGACCAAGAATGCCCTGCGCGAACACGTTGTCCGCAATATCCGTCTGAGCGATGTACTCGCCCTGCGCGGGAAGCACAAAGGACTCGTTTGCCGTTGGAACCTTCTTCGCCGGCTCTCCCTCAGACTCAGGCAGGGGGTTACCGTCCTCATCTTCCTCGTCGTAGATGGAGTCATCGAATCCGATAACCCATGTGAGCACGAAGGAAGCGACCGCCATGAACGCCACAAGAATAAGCGCGTTGGTAAAGTTTGCCATATCGCGATCGGGCCCCATGTAAAGCAGGATGTTCGTGAGAGAATATCCACCGAACGCATAGCACTTGAGCTGCATGATGCCCGCGAGCAACGCCGTTGCGATGGCAACGATTGTATGTACGTAATACGGACGAACCATCTTATAGGAAATGCCGTAAGTCGTGGGCTCGGAAATGCCGCCGAACAGTGCCGAAAGCGCGGCCGGGAACGCGATCTGACGCAGGTTATTGCTCTTGGTCTTGAGCGCAACCGCGAGCGCGATAAAGCCAGGCGTGATGGTGCAGCAGAAGAACGCGATGTTCAGCAGGTTGTCATAGCCGATCGTAGCGATATTCGCCGTAGCGATGGGCACGAGCGCCATGTGGAAACCAGGAAGCACGACGCCAACGGTCGTGAAGAAGATGACCATAGCGGCAACAGTAAACCAGGGCGCAACTTCGCTGATCCAATTGATGAATGCCGTGAAGTAGTCGGTGATGAGCGCACCGAGCGGACCAGTCACGGTCAGGGTAATCACGCTCATAACCAAAAGCAACAGGAACGGCTTGAGGAAGTGGCGAACTACCTCGGGGATCGCGCGCTTGAGGAACATGTCGATCTTAGACATCACCCAGACAGAAAGGATGATCTGCACCACAGCGCCATTGTAGGTAGTAAGTGTAACCGGCAGACCGAAGTAGCCGACAAACTCCTGGCCCTCCGCTGTCAGGGTGTTCACCATAGTCACCCAGTCGGGGTACAGAAGCGCGCAAGCGAGTAGCATCGCGAGCACAGGCTCGGTATTAAAGCGCTGGGCCGAAGTGTACGCCACAAAAACCGGCATGAAGTAGAACACAGCCTGCGAAAAGTTGTACAAGATGGCGTACGTGGAGTTGCTCGAATCGATCCCGAAGAACACCGACATGATGGTCAGGATCGTGGCAAGGAAACCCGCGGCAACGAGACCGGGGATAACCGGGCTCATGATGCTCGCGAGCATGGACATGAAGCCGGCGACGTAGTCCAGGGGCTTCTTGGGTTTAGCTTCGGAGGCTACCCCCTCCCCCGCCTTTCCCGCAAGGCTTCCAACCTGCTTCTCAACCGCCAGATACAGGTCTTCAATTACCTGTCCAACAATTACCTGAACCTGGTTGCCAGCCACCTCGAGCCCGAGCACGCCATTAACTTTCTTTACAGCCGCTTGGTTGATTTTTGCCGGGTCTTTCACCACAACACGCAGGCGGGTGGCGCAATGCGTGACGTTGGTCAGGTTTCCTGTGCCACCAAGGCCCTGGATAATGCTCGTGGCCATGGCTTTGTAATCAGATGCCATGTTTCCTCCTTTTCCCTGCCATCGGCTCTCCTAATACGAACATGGCCCGATTGTAAATGACGTGTATCTTTTATGTATTCGAAATCTGTGAAAGGTATTTTCTTAGCGGTAAACGCGCTAGGAGTCGCTGTTCAACGGCTTGTACTACAATCAAAGCCGTTGCCAAACGGTCGAACGAGAGGATGGGAGGCCCATGGAGGAACCGGCTACCAGCGCGCTAGACATGCTTTGCTCGGATATCGAGTTGTTCGACGCAGAGAAGCGCATCGTGCAGTACATCCTCGATCACCCGAGACAGGCCTCGAACATGACTTCGGCGGCGCTCGCACAGGCAAGCGGAGCATCGGAGGCAACAGTCTCACGCCTAAGCAAGCGCCTCGGCTTTAATGGCTATCGCTCTTTTCAGCTCTCGCTCAATCGCGACATCGCCAAAGAGCGTCCCGGCATTGCGCCGAGCGAGATATCCCTTGATAACGTTGGCGGCTCTCTTCAAACGATACTCAGCACGAAGTCTTCTGAGCTCGAGATGACCGCTCAGCGTCTCGACCATAGCGAGCTGCGCGCCACGCTTAGGCTGCTCAGTGAAGCATCAATCATCCAGATTGTGGCAGTAGGCAACACCATTCCCGTCGCGATGGACGCTGCCTTCAAGTTCAACCAACTTGGACTTCGAAGCATAACGAGCGAAATAAACGAGAAAGCCTCCGCCTTCTCGCTCACCCTCACCAAGCAAGACCTGCTTGTACTCATCTCCAACTCAGGAAAATCGAGAAGGCTCATGCAAATTGCTCAGGTAGCCCGCTCGAACGGAGTTCCCATCGTGCTGCTTACGAGCGAAACCGAATCCCCGCTCGTTCACATGTCAGATCATGTACTCACAGCAGTGAATCGCGAGCGGCTCCTCACCACGCGCGAATTCCAGCTCTCGCGCATCCCTCTTACCTTTGTTGTTGAGGTGCTGTATTACTTCCTGTACTCCATGCTGCCGGACCCGAAGCATCACATCAGCCTCCACGAATCAATGATGGCATCAGATAAGAAGCTCGATGCTTAGGTGAACGCCGCCAGCCCCTCCGCAGCACCGCCGCGGTGTCGCATGTTGAACAACGCTGGATAAACTTCCATGCCGAATTACGCAATAAGAAGGCGAAAATTGGCTCTTATTGCGTAAATCGGCATGCAAGAGCTTGCGCGGAGCCCGGCAGGGGCGCATAAAACACATTCTTTCATGCCGAGCCTTCAAAAACCGAGCTGGAACATGCAGCCGCGTGCCGGCATGCCATGCGGGCACGACGCACACCGTCGTGCGCAAGTCGCCACGCAAGCAGCCTTACGCAGGCACGCCGCACCCACGGAGCCCTGGCGCACGATAGCTCACGCCGCACCCACGGAGCCCGGCGCGCAATAGCTCACGCCGTGAGGAACACCATCACGATGATGCAGGCAAAGCCGGCAATGTCCGGCATGGTAAACACCGTTCCCAGCACAACAGCGCTTGTCACCGCAGCTGAAACAGGCTCCACCGTGCCGATCAGGCTCGCACGCATGGAACCGATATCTTTCACGCCCTGCATGTACAGTGAATACGCAAGACACGAACCCACGGCGGCAAGCACGAAAAACGCGCCCCAGCCCATGCCGTCAAGCTGCGGCATGTTCGCCCACGGATGAAAGAGGCACGTTGTCACGATTCCCGAAAGCAGCATGCCCGATCCCGTGACCACCGAAGCCCCGTATTTAGGAAGGATGCGCGCCGGAATGATCGACATGCATGCAGCGCCCACCGCCGAAACAAGGCCAATCGTCAGGCCCTCGAGGGGAATCGCCAGGTTGGAGGGGTTGCCTCCGGTCGCGAGAAGATAGGTGCCCGCCAGCGCCAAAACAACCCCCGCAAATTCCCTCCGGCGCGGCGCGCGGCGCGACCTCAAGCACGAATACACCATGATCATCACAAGCTGGAGGCATTGCAGCACCGTCGCGGTGCCCGCGTTGGTCAGGCGAACCGCCATGAGATAGCCGTACTGGTTGAGGAGCACGCCGAACGCCGAGAACACCACGAGCACTGCCACATCGCGCTTCGTGGTGAGCAGGCGCACCAAGTTTCCTCGATCCGTACGGCGCGAAAGGATAACAATCAAGAAGATCAGGCCCGACACAATCTGGCGGGCGCACATGAGCCAGGTCGTATCAACGGTATAGTTCTCGAACAGAAAGCTTGCGCATGTGCCGGAAAAGCCCCAGAAGATACCTCCGAAGAGCGTCGCAAGCACGCCGGTAACTGCGCGGCGGTCACGCTCGGCATTTGATCGGCTGCGTCGGATGCGGCGCCATGCGCGCGACGCTGCATCCACGCCGAATCTGTTCACCGATTTTTCTTCAACCGTCTCCGTCGCCTCTGCCGCCACGCTTTGCGCCCCTTTCCAATACCTTTTCCATCCTTCACCTTAACGTAAGATTCAGCAGGTTAAAAGGCATGTTTATGCAAAGTTGAGCAGGTTCGATCACATGCTTTAGCCCACCGGAGCATGCCCTTGGAAAACGCCGGCGTGCCGTGGGAGCACCGTTGCCCAAGCCCCGGCGGCATCACATTCTCACCACGATTGGACAGTCCGAGGGTCGTCAGCACTATGGTCGCAGGCGGGCGGGGCACTCATCTCGCGCTGTAGGCGCGACCGAAGCCGATCCATGCGCAAGTGGGTCGCTCCACGCGCAATCGGGGTATAAGCGTTACCAGGCTATACACCGTAAGGAGAACCATGGAACCCAAAACCGCCCCTTCTGAAAACAATCCGCAGGCCGCGGAAACCGCCAACCCCCGCGCTGCCGCTGCTGCGCTGCTCGCACCTGGAACAACAACCTGTGGTTTCACCGTCACGCATGTTGAAACCATAGAAGAGCTCGATGCCGACGCCTACGTGCTCTTCCACCATGCATCCGGCGCGCGCCTGCTCTACCTCGCCTGCGACGATGAGAACAAAGCCTTCTCCATCGGCTTCAAGACGCCGCCCGCCAACAGCACGGGCGTGTTCCACATCCTGGAGCACTCCGTCCTCGATGGTTCGGAAAAGTTCCCGCTCAAGGAGCCGTTCGTTGAGCTCATCAAAGGCTCCATGCAGACGTTCCTGAACGCCATGACCTACCCTGACAAGACCGTCTACCCCGTTGCCTCCACCAACGAGCAAGACCTGCTCAACCTCATGGACGTCTATATGGACGCGGTGCTCAACCCGGCCATCTACACGAAGCGCGCCATCTTCGAGCAAGAGGGGTGGCACTACGAGCTCGACGTACCGGAAGGTAAGCCGCTTACCGAGGGCACGCTCCGCTACAATGGCGTGGTGTTCAACGAGATGAAGGGCGCGCTCTCCGACCCCATGAGCGTGTTGGACGACGCCGTGGGCGCGGCCCTCTTCCCCGACACGGCGTATGCGTTCGAATCCGGCGGCGACCCGCGGGCGATACCCGACCTCACCTATGAGGAGTTCCTCGACACGCATGCCCGACACTACAACTTGGCCAATAGCTATCTCACCCTGTATGGAGACTTCGCCGACGTGCGGCGCGAGCTCGCGTTTCTTGACGAGCGCTACCTCTCGCAGGAAAACGCCGCCGGCCGCCGCATCGCCGCCGAGCGTGCCGCAGGAGCCAGCCCCGCAGCGCTCGCGCCCAACCCGCTCGCCATGCAGGAACCGACCGTGTGCGACTATAAGCGCGTCGAGATGGAAACCACGCCCGAAAACGCGCTCGTGGGCATGGGCTATGTCATTGGCCAAGCGCTCGATACCTTCCGCACCGTTGCAGCCGATGTGCTCTTCGATGCGATCCTCGGCTCCAACGAGGCCCCGGTCAAGAAAGCGATTATCGCCGCGGGCTTGGGCGGAAATGTGACGAGCTACACCTCGTCCGCTTGCCAGCAGCCCTATGAGCTCATCATCTTGCAAAACGCGCGGCCGCAGGCAGCGCAGGAATTCCGGAACGTGATTGAGAATACCTGCCGTGACCTTGTGGAGCATGGCGTACCGCGCGACCGGCTCGAAGCGGTGATCAGCAGCAACGAGTACGCGCTTCGGCAGCGCGACTACGGCATGTCGGACGGCGTCGTGCTCGCCTGCGAAGCGCTCTCCACCTGGCTCTACGATGACGATGCCGCAACCGATGCCCTCAAATACGCCGATACCTACGCAGCGCTTCGCGAAGCCCTCGATGGCCCGTTCTTCGAGGACCTGCTGAGGGAACTCGTGCTGGAAAGCAATCACTGTGCTCTGGTCGAGCTCGTGCCGGTTGGCGCCGACGCGGGTGAGGGCGCGGAAGCAGGCCCGGCCGACGCCGCCGGCACCGAAGCGGCAAGTGGCCGTGCCGACGCCGCCGACACCGAAGCGGCGAAGCTCGCCAAAATAAAAGCGAGCATGAGCACCGCCGAGCTCCAGGCAATCCTCGGCGACGTGGCAGAGCTTCGACGCCAGCAGGAAGCCGAGGACGCGCCCGAGGATCGCGCGAAGCTCCCCCGCCTCCACGTGGAGGACATCGGCGACGCTCGCCCGGATCCCTCCTGCGCGCTCGACGAAGCCGCGCCCATCCCCTGCCTCCGCCACAGCATCCCCACGCACCGGTTGGCCTACGCGCTCACCTACTTCGACCTTACCCACGTGAGCTATGCCGAGCTCCCCTACGTGAAGGTGCTTTGCCGCCTCATGCAGCAGCTTCCCACGGCACAGCACACCGCCGCCGAACTCGACAGCTTCATAGGCTCCAACCTTGGTTTCCTTACCTTTACCACGGAGGTTTTCCAGCAACCCAATTGGAAGCTCGCCCGCCCGGTACTGCTCGTCTCGGCGGGAGCGCTCTCCGAGAAGATCGATGCGCTCGCGAGCATTCCCCGCGAGGTTTGGGCAGAGACCATCTTCGAGGACACCGATCGCATGCGCGACGTTCTCACGCAGCTCAAGATAGGTATGGAGCAGACGTTCATCACCGCGGGGCACCAGGCGGCGCTCGGCCGCGCGCTCTCGTACGTGTCGCCCGCAGCGGTCATCTCCGAGCAGCTTGGCGGTGTGGACTTCTACCGCTTCTTGCGCGATCTCCTCGACCACTTCGACGAGCGCACGGGCGAGCTCTGCGACAAGCTGCGCGAGCTGCAGCAGCGCATCTTCACCTCGACCGGCACCGTCGCCAGCTTCACTGGCTCCGATGAGGACTATGCCCGTTACTGGGCGGCGGCCGGAACGCTGGGGCTTGCCCCGCGCACCGCTCCTGCCAAGGAGCTCTATGTGCCCATGCCCGAGGACAAGCACGAGGCGTTCGTGATTCCCAGCGACGTATGCTACCTGGGGCAGTCCACCGACCCGCGCGCGCTCGGCATTGCGACGGACGGCAGCTGGGGCGTTGCAGCGAACGCGCTCTCTTATGGCTATCTCTGGAACGAAATCCGTGTAAAGGGCGGCGCGTACGGCTGCGGATTCCGCGCCGCTGCAGACCGCCAGCTTGCGTTCTACACGTATCGCGATCCGGCAATCGGCCCCTCGATTGACCGCATCGCGGGCGCCGGCGCATGGCTCGGCGCGCTCGATACAGACCGCGACACCTTTGAGGGATACATCGTCTCGACTGTCTCGAACAACGACGCGCCCGTGAAGCCGTATGCGCTTACCAAGCGCATCAACGGGGCGTATTTCTCGAAGCGCACCCCGGGATACCGCGAGCAACTACGATCCGAGATGCTCGCCACCACGCCCGAGCGCCTGCGCGAGCTGGGCTCGGACGTTGCGCAGGTTGCCGAAAAGGCCCCGCGTTGCGTCTTCGGCGGACGCGAGATCATCGAGGCGAGCAACGCTGGGTGGAACGTGGTGGACCTGCTCGGGTAACGGAGGCAGGCGACGGGCGCTCCGTCTCCCCAGCGCCCGGATAAGGCGCCGGGTACTTTACCCCCCCCAGCGCCCAGGCAAAGAAATCCAGCGCCCAGGCGAAGAAACTGACCATCTGCCTCAGAAAAGCGTCGCGTAACTCGCAGGTGAAGGGCAAATTCAAGCTTCACCGTCGAGTTATGCGACGCTTTCGCATCGACGAGGCGGGGCGCGCCCTCTCGAGCGGCTCGCCCCCGGTCCTGTTGTGGAACATGGGCAGGAAACGGAAGGAACGGGTTTTTAATGCCCCCTCTTTTTATCCGTTTCTCGCCCCTTTTAAAATGAAGAAGAGCTCCCCCGCCCTTACACCAACCCCGCCTTGGCGCGGGCGATGCGGCCGGCCAAGCGGATGTCGTACGGCGTGGTCTGGTACACGTAATAGTTAAGCCAGTTGGTGTAAAGCAGCTGCGCTTGGCTGCACCAAGTGTTGAGCGGCTCGCGCAAGGGGTCATCGTCCGGGAAGTAGTTGGCCGGCACATCCGGGTTAATACCGCGCTTCACATCGCGCTCGTATTCGAGCCGCAAGGTATCGGTATCGTACTCCGGATGGCCAAACACGAAGAACTGGCGGCTGTCGACGCTCTTCACGATATAGAGCCCCGCCACCTCGGACGCCGCGACCACCTCAAGCTCGCCGCACGCCTCCACATCCGATGCGCGCACCTCGGTATAGCGCGAGTGCACCGCATAAAAGCGGTCGTCGAAACCACGCACCAGAGGCGACGAGCGCTTAACCAGATAATGCTCGTACACGCCCGAAAGCTTGGCCGGCAGCTCGTGCTTGTTGATGCCGTAATGGTGGTAGAGCCCCGCCTGGGCGCCCCAGCAAATGTGCAGCGTCGAATGCACGTTCTCCACCGACCAGTCCATGATGCGCTGAAGCTCGGGCCAGTAGTCCACGTCCTCGAAATCGAGCTGCTCAACGGGCGCGCCCGTGATAATCAGGCCATCGAAGTGCTCATGCTCGACCTCTTCGAACGTGCGGTAGAACGTCTCTAAATGGTCTTCGGACACGTGCGTCGCCTCGTGGCTCACCGTGCGCAACAGCTCGACCTCGATCTGCAGCGGGGTGTTGGACAGCTTTCGCATAATCTGCGTCTCAGTGGCGATCTTCGTGGGCATGAGGTTCAAGATGAGCACGCGCAGAGGACGAATGTCCTGGTGCAGCGCGCGGTACTCGGTCATGACGAAGATGTTCTCGCGCTCGAGCGCCTGGGTGGCGGGCAGCGCGTCGGGGATGCGGATGGGCATGGGTGCTCCTTACATGCAAATGGGCTCGCACTGCAGCGCGAGCCCAGACGCGCCGCGCGGCAACGTGAAATTCAATCTTTTCACGCGTTCATCGGGCCGTCAAGCAGTCGGTTGAGCAACTTTTTTCGTCAGACGCTGATTTTGTGGCAGTTATTTCAGATATGAACGATTCACGCGGCAAAGAGGGAGGTGCTGCACTGCCTTGGACAGACAGCTGGCAACAAAAGCGCAGGATTCGAAAGCCTGCATCCCATTGAAGGGCTGCTTTTGTAGCCTCGTGCGCCGGACAATCGTTCATATCTGAAATAACTGCCACAAAAAGACGCAAACGAAGAAAAAACAACGGGCCGAGGACGGCAACGCGCCCCCGGCCCTGTCCAGAGCGCGCGTGGAGCTGTCCCAACCATGCGCGCCTATAGCCTGCTCAGAAATTACGCCCCCGCGGCCTCCACGCCGGCGGCAGCTGCCACCTCTGCCTCCTCGGGGTAGTACACGCCCCACTCGTAGCGGAGGCGCGTCATGATCTCCATCACATCGGCAGCGTAGTCCAGCAGCTTAAGCTTATCGGCATCACCCGCCACCGCCGCCTCAAGGTCGGCGATCTCGTACGCCAGCGCGTAGCCCTCCTCGCCAGCGCGAACCTCCTCACGGCGCCCGTCGTTCGTCCACACGATGGTCGCATGGTCGGCACGCGGATAATCGGTGGCCTCGATATAGCAGTTATCGAAGCTGATCATCGCGCGCTTGGGCTGCTTGGAATGGAGCGAGAGCGAGAACACGCCCAGCTGCCCCTCGGCGTTGCGCGTCACGAAGCCGCTCGTTTGATCCACGCCGGTCGTGCTGCGATTTGCAAGCGAGACAAGCTCCTTCGGCTGGCTTGCCATGAACAGCCGCGCGATGGAAAGGGCGTATACGCCGATATCGAGCATCGCGCCGCCGGCAAGCTTGGGGTTGTAAAAGCGATTGGTCAGGTCGCCGTACTCTTTGAAGCTGCCAAAATTCACCTGCGCGAGGTTCATCTGACCGAACTCTCCCGTGTTCATGCGGCGCACCAGCTCCTGGTACAGCGGCATGTGCAGAATGGTGGTCGCGTCCATAAGCACCACGCCGTGCTCGTGCGCGAGGGCGCGCGCCTCGTCGAGCTCGGCGCTGTTGAGCGTGATGGACTTCTCGCACAACACATGCTTGCCCGCGGCGAGCGCCTGGCGCAGGTACGTGATATGCGTGTTATGGGGCGTAGTGATGTAAACCGCATCGATGCTCGGGTCTGCATAGAGCTCATCGTAGGATTCGTACACGCGCTCAACGCCATAGCGCTCGGCAAACGTCCGCGCCTTCTCGATCGTGCGGTTGGCAACGCCCGCAAGTGGACGCCCGGCGAGCGCCATGACCTGCGCCATCTGGTTTGCAATTACACCGCAGCCGATAACCGCCCAGCGCAGCTGGGGCGCCGCGAAGATATCTTGGGGAAACGGCTGCGAGCTAATACGCGCGAACGCGGCGCCGGATGCAGCGGCGGCGTCGAGCGGGGCGGCAACTTGATCGGACATGTGCTCCTCCTTCTGCGCGGAGATGAATACGCGGCCTCAGGGGCGGATGCGGAGACCGCAAAAAACGGCCCCATTGTAGCAGCTGGAACTTGCATGGAGCCGGAGGGCCGCAAGGCGAGCCCTTGCAACGCGCCCGCCACGCGAGCTTCCAACCCCTTACAGTCGCCTAGCCGCGGCGCTCGTTCTCGAACTCCGAAATGGCTTTAAGGAACGCCTCGCCAAACTCATCCGCCTTGCGCTCGCCGATGCCCGAAACCTCCAGCAAGTCCTCGCGCGTCGCCGGACGCTGGCGACACAGCCCGCGCAACGTTTTATCGCTGCAAACGATATACGGAGGCACGTCGCGCCATTCTGCGAGTTCACGACGAAGCGCACGAAGCCGCTCGAAGAGTTCGGCATCGTCGCCGACCCGCGGCTTGCTGTCAAGAGCCGCCTCGTCGCGCAGCAAATCCACCGCGCGGCGCGCCCGCTCGGAACCAGCACGCCCTCGCTTGCGGCGCTTGATGCTGAAGGCGAACTCCTCCGGGCTGTTCAGCGCCGCTAACCCTAAGTCACCCATGCCGATTACCGGATACTGCCCCATCGAGACGGTCAGGTATCCGCTGCCAATGAGCTGCTCCACCGTGTCCCTGGCGCGTGCGATCGGCAGTTCGGCGAGCTTTCCATATTCCGGATCGCCATCAAGGCGAAGCGAGCGAATGCGCTCGGTATTCGCCCCGTGCAACACGTCGGCAATAAGTGCTTTGCCGAAGCGGCCCGGATGCCGAGAAACGAAGCGCATAATCGCGCGTGCGGCCTCTGTGACGTCATCTGCCTCGAACGGCGTCAGGCAGTTCGAGCAATTGCCGCAGCCGTGCGCGGTCGCGGGCGACAGGCTGGCTCCTTCCGCCTTTCGCGCGGCAGCGGAGGCCGGACCGGCCTCCTCCTTACGTGCCCCCGCGGAGGCTTGGACAGTGCCCTCCCCTTTACGCAACACCGCCGGAGCCGGGCTAGCCCCTTCCCTATCGCGCCCATCTTCGCCGAAATATCGAAGAATGTACGCTCGAAGGCAATCCGTAGTACGGCAATAGCCCTCCATTTGGGAAAGCAGCCTGAAACGGTTGCGCTTGGCCTGCTCGCGCTGCCCTTCATCGAGCTCGACATCGCCAGGGTCGCGGTCGATGAGCCGCCGCCGCAGGTTGAAATCGGCGCCATTCCACAGGAGCACGCATCCCGCCGGGTCGCCATCACGCCCCGCGCGGCCAGCCTCTTGGTAATATGCCTCGATACTTTCCGGCGCATTCAGATGAATGACGTAGCGAACATTCGGCTTGTCGATGCCCATGCCGAAGGCGTTCGTTGCCACGATCACTGGAATCGCATCCGTGATGAATCCCTCTTGGTTTACCCGGCGCTCCTCAATGGAAAGGCCCGCGTGGTAATGCCCCACCCGCACACCCAAGGGCGCAAGCTCATGCATCAGGTCCTGCGCAAGCTCGTCCACCTTCTTGCGCGTCGCGCAGTACACGATGCCGCTCTCCTGCGCATGCGAGCGCACGTAATCGCGCACCCAGGCAACCTTCGCCTTATCACCCAGCTCCTGCACTTCGAAATAAAGGTTGGGGCGGTCGAAGCCCGTCGTGACCGTCTGCGGCGCACGAAGGCCGAGCATCGTGGAAATATCCGCGCGCACGCGCTCCGTTGCCGTCGCGGTAAAGGCGGCAAGCACCGGACGCTGGGGAAGCGCGGCAACGAACGAAGCTATCTCGAGGTACGACGGGCGGAAGTCTTGCCCCCATTGGGATACGCAATGCGCCTCGTCAACGGCAACGAGCGGTATGCCTATTCCACCCGGCCCCGCCGCCGCCCGTGCGAACGCGAGAAAGCGAGGATCGGCCAAGCGCTCAGGAGCCACGTACATAATCTGGTACCAGCCCTCGGAGGCTCGTTTGAGCACGGTGTTCTGTTGTGCCGGCGTAAGCGTTGAATTGAGATATGAGGGGCGTGCGCCCGCCGCCTTAAGCGCGCGCACCTGGTCGGCCATGAGCGAGACGAGCGGGCTCACGACCAGGGTAAGCCCGGGCAGCATGAGAGCGGGAACCTGATAGCAGATAGATTTTCCGGCGCCCGTGGGCATGACGCCGAGCGCGTCGCAGCCAGAAAGGATGGCGGAAACCATGCGCTCCTGCCCCGGCCTAAACGAGCTGTAGCCAAAGTAGCGCTTGAGCGTATCGAGCGCCGCGGCCGGCGCATACGAAGCCGAGGGCTCCGTCCCATCGCTCTGATGCGAATATGCCAACGCTCGCCCCCTAGAGCACGAACCGGTACCGACTCCCTACATAATAACCGTCACCTTATTGGAACGAGATTGATTGCGGTCGATATGAGGGGTCAGCGCGGGCCGCGAAACCAGAAGCGGCGCCGCCTGCGACGCCGCCGGATACGCTGGTGCCCCCGGGCGGATTCGAACCGTCGACACCCGCTTTAGGAGAGCGGTGCTCTATCCCCTGAGCTACGGAGGCAAGTAGGTAAAGTCTAGCAGAAACCGCCTGCGCATGGGCGCGTCGCGCAGATCATCCAACCCGGCCACCCATGACAACTGTCACCGATTATGCATTGACGTTTTGTCAATATTGCTCAACAATCAAAGATGCAGCAAATTCAGCGAAGAAGGAGTTAGCCCATGGCAGAGAGCCCCGGCCACGCGCGCCAGGCACGCCATTCGCACGAGGTGCGCCGCGAAGAGATCCTTCAGGCGGTCATCGATGTCTGCTCCGCCGAAGGCATCGGCAAGCTCTCGGTCTCCAACGTCACCTCCCGCGTTGGTTGCGCGCGTTCGCTTTTCTACCATTACTTCCCCAGCAAAGAGGTCGCCCTCGAGTCCGCGCTCGACTACACCATCGACGCCTTCATCGCACGCCTCCGCAGCTGGAACGAAGGACGCACCTTCGGCGATATCGAAGGCGCCCTCGACGGCATCTCCCATCTGCTCAAGACGCTCGTCCTCGAAATGCCCGGTATCTCGGGCTCTATCACCGAGGGCGGGGACGCCGTGCTCTATACCACATTCGTGAACCGCGTGGCGGAACGCTGCGCGCGCTACATCTGCGAATCGACCGTCGTTGACTTCGCGCGGTACCACGAGGTCCTCATCGATAACGTCTACGAAACGTTCTACGTGCTCATCAGCGGGCTCATCCTCTACATTCGCTCGCATAAGGACGTGCCGGAACCCGTCATCAAAGACATCATCGCCTGCACACTGCATATCGAGGGCTATACCGAGAAGTACAAGGACCGCCGGCCCGAGCACTAGCATGCCGCTGCCGCCGAGCCCCATCGCGGCCGGCAGCCCGCGCCTACCCTAGCGCAGGTGGCGCCAACGTCAATCGGCGTCCCGCAGGCTATCGTAGTGCTCCATGAGCGCATCCCTCTGCTGCTGGCGCGCCTCTTCAACGCGTGCCTCGGCGGCACGGTCGGCAAAGCCCATTGCCACCGAAGCCGCGCCCAAGATGATGAATCCGCCCACCGCCATCACCAGCAAGCATCGTATGCCCACGCGCATGAGCTCGGGACGAAGCCGCTCATTGAGCTCGTTGACATTCTCTATGTTCGCCCATCTTTGCGCGCCGCAATGCGGGCACCACACCTTCTTGGAAAAACGCTGATACCTTGGCTCATCAACAAGAGCTGCGCCACGGCGCCTCGTCTTGGTAACGCTTCGCGACTTCGAGACGAAGGTTCGCGCAAGCTCGGCAGCATCCACGTCGAACCACGCCCCACACGTATCGCACGTCGCCTGCGCCACAAGACCAGAGCGCGACGCGGAGCTCCGCAGGCGCCGAACAGCCATGACGCCGCAGAAGACAACCCACGCGAGCAGTGCAACGCCCATCACCATGAGCACAATCAAACGTGGATCCACCGTTATCACCCCTTGCACCGGCGCAACAAAACGGGGCAGAGGCCTACCCCCTGCCCCGTAAAGCTCGGCCTAGCCAACCTCAACTACGCCGCCCTCGCGCACGGTCACCGCCATGCCGTCCTGCACGTAACTCAAAAACTCATCGCCCAGGCTATCTATGACCGGCATCGATACATCGTCCAGCCATACGTCGGCGAGCACGGCGCCCGCCGCCGCCAACGAATCGATGGGCTCCGAGAACAGCATGCAGGCAGGCTGGCGCTTCATAGCACATGCGCAGTACAGCACGAGGCCACCCGTGGTGGAACCGATGGTCTGCGGCAGGCAGAGCGCACGGCCCGCCATCTGCTTGCCGTAAAGATCCGGATTGTTCTGGTCGCCGCACGTGGCCTTCTTATCGCCAAATTGCAGCGCCTTCTGGAACGACGCCAGCGTGTTGAGCCCGCCGTGCGTCACCACGGCCTCTGCCGTGGTCTCTCCAGGTGAAATCACACGCCCTATAAACGTCTTCATCAGCGCTCGCCTCCCTTGGTAATCTGCTCGAGAATCTCGTCGTCGGTGTAGTAGCGCGCGGTGGTATACGTGCGTAACTTGTTACTCGATGTGATAACCGGCATGCTCGCGCAGAGCGGATTGTTCATATACATGAGCGGGCAGATATAGGAGGTAATCACGCCCGTCGCCTTGAGGCGCGCGGCATAGGGCGTCTCGCCGAAGCGCTTGAGCACCGCGGGCGCCGCCGTGAAGACCGTCGGGATGACCACGCGGTCGCGGCCCAGCTCCGCAAGCGCCTGCTCGATGCGCTCGGTCCACGTGACGAGCTGGTTGAGGCTCATGTGCGGGCACCCCATGAAGCAGAGCTTGGGCCGAGCGTCGCGCTTCTTCCACACCACCGGGTAGCTGTCGTAGACGCGCTGGAGCTCGGCGTCGTCGACCACGTACGTACGGGCGCCCGGCTTAACGAGGCCACGGCCCTGCCGCACCGCCTCGGGCGTGATTCCCTCCACGTGGTAGAGGCCCACCGCGCCGTTTGATGCCGTAGCCGCGCCGAAGTCCTTCAGATACGTGCGCGCATCCTCATCGAGCTCGCCCAGCCACCGGTCGAGCCCCACGATATACGGCACGTCCTCCATCACCTTCATACCGATAGCCGAACCCAGGAGCTGCGCCTCGGGGCGCTTGGTGGTGCGCACCTCGACGATCCAGTCCGCCTTACGGCCCTCGTCCGTGAGCAGGCCGAAGTACGGCACGTAGCCCACCACGGAGCCCATGAGGTCGATGATGCCCGAATTGCGGTTGCAGCGCGCGCCCAGAACGGAGTTAGCGTACACCACCGCACTCGACTCCGACCAGCTGAGCACCTCGCCCTCCACTGGCGTATTGCCCACCTCATCCATATAGCAGGCGCAGGTGAAAGCGTCTTTCTCCATAAGGCCCAGCTTGTGGAGCTGCCCCTCGTAAAAGTCCTGTTTGGAGTACATGAACTTCTTGAACACGATCTTCTGGATGAAATTGCTGGGCACGTTGGGGTCGAGCGGGCGCGGGTCGGCGGAGAAGCGCTGCTTGGAGGTGGCGCCCGTCTCGATGAGTTGGTTCATGAGGTCGTAGACCGGCGTGAGCGCCTTCAGCCCGAACGATGTGACCAGATGGTTGTACTGGCTGGTAACCGGCACCATCTTGGTGGCGCCGAAGATTTCTCCGTAGCGCACGAGCGTTTCCATGACGCGAGCCATGGTCTCGCCCTGTGCACCGTCCAGGATGGCTTGCTGCTCCTCGGTTAGCTGCATGGTGTGGTCCATATGCTTCCTTTCGTGTTACGACTATCCTAGCGCAGGGATCTGGGGGTGGGATGAAACTGCGGAGCGCCGTGGTGTGGGGCGGTGCAGGTTGCGGGCGGCGCGCGATGGCAGCCGCGCATTCGCGGGCGGGGTCCGGACATGCAAGGCGTTGTCGGGCGCCTTTTGGACATGCAGAGCGTCGCCGGGCGACATTTCGCCATTTTCAGGGCTCTGAGCGTCCGAATCTCGCCCGAAGACTCCCGTACTGTCCGAAATGCGCCCGACAATCCCCGCGTTGTCCGAATCGTGCCCGACAACGCGAGCACCGCCCAGATCTCGCCCGGCAATGCTGCGGCGCAACCACGCCACGACCGCCGCGCGAAACCACCGGCGCCGCACCGCCAGCTCCGCACCGCAGGCGCCGACCCGCAGCCAGATCGTTCCGCCGCTAAATCTTCATCGCCGTCTCATAGGCACCCCAGATCACGTTGCGCAGGTTGCCCACTTCCTTGCAATCGCCCACCAGATAGACGTTCTTGCCTTTCGGCGCAATCGGCGCAGGACTGTATCCAACCGAACTGATCACGCTATCGCACGGGATCTCGAACGTCGAGCCGTCCTTCGCGCGGCACGCCACGGCATCGGAGCGCACCTCGGCAAGCGTCGCCTCCAAGTACACGGGCACTTCGTGCAGAGCGAACCATTCGCGCAGGTAGGAGCTGTTAGCCAAGCACACGCCCGTCTGCGCGATAAGGTCGTCCTTCATCTCAACGATAACGGGATGCTTGCCCTGAAGCGCCAGCTCATAGGCAATCTCGCACCCCGTGAGACCGCCCCCGACCACCACGACGCGGTCGCCCACCGGCGTGCCCGTCAGATAGTCGCAAGCCTCGACCATGAGCTCATGGCCCGGAACGCTTCGCATGATCTTCGGACGCGCGCCCGTCGCGACGACAATCGGCCCTGCGCCTAACGCGGCAACGTCACGCACCTCGTCGTTCAAACGCACCTCAATACCCAGCTCATCCATCTGGCGCCGATACCAAGCCAAGAGGTCGCGCAGCTTCCCCTTGTACGATTCCGCGCTCGCTGCGATGAACGTTCCCCCGAGCTCGCCAGAGCGCTCGTGGATCACCGGCTCATGGCCGCGGAGCTTGAGCACGCGGGCGGTTTCCATGCCGCCGATGCCGCCGCCTACGATATGCACGGTCTTAGGAGCCGACGTCTTCACGATGCGGTGCTTCTTCCACTGCATCGTCTCGGCATTCACCGCGCACCGCGAAAGCCCCAAGCTGTCCGTAAGCTCCTGGTCGTTCGGTACTCCCTTGTAGTGGCACATGTTGAAGCATCCGCTGTGGCAAAGGATGCAGGGGCGGATATCTTCCGGACGGCCCTCGACGAGCTTCGTGACCCACGCCTGGTCGGCCAGGAACTGCCGAGCGAAGCCCGCGCCGTCGAGCTTGCCCGCTGCGATGGCATCGGCGGCTACACGCGGGTCCAAGCGCCCCGCCGCGACCACGGGGATGTCCACGAACCGCTTGATGTGCTCGACATCCTCAAGATTGCAGTTCTCGGGCATGTAGATGGGCGGATGGGCCCAGTACCATGCGTCGTAGGTCCCGTTGTCGCAGTTGAGCATATCGTAGCCGGCGTCTTGCAGGTACTTTGCCGCCCGCTCGGATTCCGCCATATCGCGCCCGACCTCGGTGTATTCCTCCCCCGGCAGAGCGCCCTCGCGGAAGCCTTTCGTCTTGGAAACGACGCTGTAGCGCAGCGATACCGGGAAGTCCTTGCCGCAGGCCTGCTTGATGGCTTGAACGATCTCGACGGCGAAGCGATACCGGTTTTCGAACGAACCGCCATATTCGTCGTTGCGACGATTGACGTAGGGCAGCGTGAACTGATCGAGCAGATACCCCTCGTGCACCGCGTGGATCTCGACACCGTCGACGCCTGCCTCCTGCAACAGCACCGCGCAACGGCGGAACGCGTCGACCATCTCGTGAATCTCCTCGACGGTCATCTCGCGCGAGGGAACCTTGTCCGACCATCGGTTCGGCGTGGGGCTTGCCGCCGCGCAAATGCGGTCAAGGTCCATGAACGGTTTTGACACGCGCCGCAGCACCGGGTTGGTGTAGAGGTCCTCCATGAGCTTGCTCACGGTGAACGACCTGCCAAAGCCCGCGGTGAGCTGAACGAAGAGCTTGGCACCTGTAGCGTGCAGCTTGGGCATCCACGCCGCAAGATCGCGGTACATCTTCTTGTTCTTGTAGAGCCACTGGCCGAACATGGGGTTATACACCGGCTGGCAGCCCGGCAACACGAGGCCGACGTTGTTCTTGGCAACCTCAAGAATAAAGCGGGCGCCCGCCTCATCGAAATGGTTCTTCTCCATCCAGCCGAAGAGGTCCGTACCGCCCATCGATGTGAGCACGATACGGTTTTTGAGCTCGACGTTTCCTATCTTCCACGGCGTGAAGAGCGGTTGAAGCCGTTCGTCCATATACATCCCCTTTCGTTCCCAACAGACCCTTGCGCATGATTCTACTTCGCGTTCATGGGAACAGGCGGTGTTCGTCGGCTGGCGGGGCGCATTAACGCGCAGCTGGCGTTAGGCCCACGGATCTCGCTCGAACAGAGGCTCGGGTTCGGGCAGGCGGTCGGAATATGGATCGTAGCCGTCGTCGTCCTCATTCTCTGCTCGGATTAACGGGTCGCTTGGAACCTCCGCCTTGCGGAGACCTTCCTGCTTTCCGCCGCCAGCCGGCGCCGTCCGCTTTCCGCCGTCAACCGGCACCGCTTGCTTTCCGCCGTCAACCGGCGCCAGCTTGTCCAAGGCTTCTGCCATACCAAATCCTTTCCGCCACGTTCCATACCGTAAGCATACCCCCTGCATTCACGAGAGCGAGCCCATATCTGCATCTTGGCTCAGTGCCTCGGGGAACACCGCTCCTGCATCTACGAGGAGAGATCGCATCGCCGCCGGCCGCACCCGCCGCACTAGCCATTGCTCCGCCGGCCCACGCGCACACGGAACCGTGTACTGCAAAGCTCGGCAACGAACGCCTGTAGAGGTTCTTTGAATCAAAGGTCTCTCGTTCCACTAATTAGTTAGCTATGGCTATCTTTTATTGTTCAACCAACAGAAGGACCTACCATGACCCCGATACTCCTCGTCGAGATCATCTCCGCCCTTGTGGGGCTGGTTTGCCTAGGCGCGCTTACCGTTCGCTTCATCTGCGTACGGCTCAACCGCACGCAAGGTAGCGGTGCGGGAAGGGAGCGCGCCCGGCGACATGCCGCCTGGGGCGTCGGCCTCGTTGCCGCAGCCGCGGCACACGGGGCGAGCGCCACGCTCTATGCATCGGGCACGCATGCTGGAGCGTACGCGTGCGGCTGGGCAGCCCTTGCCTGCTTCGTTCTTTGTGCCGTGAGTATGACGCGCTTTGCGCACCTCAACGCGAGCGAATCGCGCCGCTCGCACCCTGGCCTTTTTATTGCGGGCGTCATCTTCTTTGCGGGACACGTCGTTGCTGCGCGCCTTTAGCAGCCACGACCAGCGGCGGCGCCCAGGATTCCCCTACGCCATCGATCTGCGCGCTATCCCTTTTCTTGCAGCAACTCCCCTAGGTTCGTGCCCCGAACAAGGCTACCCGATAAGCAGCGCCGGCAGCTCGTGCAGGCTCTGCAAGATGCCCGCACACGCTGAGCGCACGTCGGGAGTCGGCTCGGCCCATTCGGGCACCATGAACGTCACCATGCCGGCCGCGAGCGCCGCCCGTGCGCCATTCACGGAGTCCTCCACCGCCGCGCATGCTTCCGGCCTCGTGCCCAAGCGGCGCGCTGCCTCGAGGTAGATGTCCGGCTCGGGTTTCGAGCGCTCAATCTCGTCTCCGCAAACTGTCGTCGAGAAGAACCGCGCCAATCCGAAGCGCTCCATGAGCGGCATCGCGTGCTCCCGCTCCGTCGAAGTCGCAAGCGCCACGGGAAGACCGGCATCGTGGAGCGCCCTCACCGCCTCGAATGCCCCCGGACGCATCTCAAGATCTTCGTCGCGCATAGTGAGAAACAGCTCCGCCTGGTGCGAGAACAGCCGATCAACAAGCTGCACATCGCCAACCAGCTCAATCACCATGGCGCGGGCATTGGGAATGCTGCAGCCAACGAAATCGTTGAGCATGCTATCGGGCAGAACGATGCCCATATCCGCTGCAGCCCTTCGCCACGATGCCTGACTCACCCGCTCCGTGTCCACGAGGGTGCCATCCATATCGAAAACCACTGCTTGCGGTGAGAGCATGCCGTTCCCTTCCTGAGATTGCGCTGTTTGGGCTCCGGTTATTCTATCAGGCGCAGCTTGAGGTGTGGCAACGCTACAATACAGGCCACAGGAGATGACGCCGACCCTCAAGAATCGCAGGGAGCACCATGGAGACTATTGCCAGCTTCACCGTTGACCACCTTACGCTCGAGCCGGGGATCTACGTATCGCGCGTTGACCGCGATCCCGCGACCGGCGCCGTCGATGACCACGTTCGACATTCGCCTGACCGCGCCAAACCGCGAGCCGGTCATGAATACCGCCGAGGTGCACACTATCGAGCATCTCGGCGCGACGTTCCTGCGCAATGACGCCGTGTGGAGTTCGCGCGTGGTGTACTTTGGCCCCATGGGATGCCGCACTGGCTTTTACCTTGTTGTTTTCGGCGAGGTCACGTCGCGCGAAATCCTGCCGCTCATTCGCGATCTTTTTGATTTCGTCGCCGGCTTTGAGGGAGAGATTCCCGGAGCTGCGCCCGAAGCCTGCGGCAACTATCTGGACCAAAACCTCCCTGCGGCGCAATGGTGGGCACGCCGGTTCTTGCGCGAAACGCTCGAGGATATCGATGACGCCCACTTGGCATACGAGGCATAAAGCCGCTTCGACACCGTTTCTGGCCACACAACCGATTACCCCTCGACGCCTGCGTGCGTTGCTCGTCACGCGTGCTAGACGTGGCGCTCCGCGCGCTTGCCCGTTGTTGCCCTCGCTGCCGCGAACACGCCGTTTCGCCCCGACATCGCCGCGCGTTCGAGCGCGTTGTCCCTCGCTGCCGCGCGGATGCCGTCCCGCCCTTTGCCGGCGCCCGCACGCCCGTCCCGCCCTTTGCC
>ENA-OPSZ01000114-OPSZ01000114.1-human-gut-metagenome-genome-assembly--contig:-NODE-114-length-69958-cov-3.281204_pt1 | contig 69958 bp, 41 predicted proteins | sample MGYA00241814_ERZ501919 | MGnify/ENA primary metagenome ERZ501919 (study PRJEB25962, sample SAMEA2042440) | human gut metagenome | biome: human gut; feature: human-associated habitat; material: faeces... | reverse complement strand
GGCCACACTACAACAAGTGCCTACACCATCAAGACTAACCTAAGCTCCCCCACGGAGCCATTGCGCGGCCACACTACAACAAGTGCCTACACCATCAAGACTAACCTAAGCTCCCCCATGGGGCCATTGCACGGCCACACTACAACAAGTGCCTACACCATCAAGGCTAACCTAAGCTCCCCCACGGGGGGAGTTGAGGGGGCTTCTCCTCAGCCTGTATCTCATCGTCCTTACGGCGCCCGCCGTCATGTTCATGGCACGCTGAATGTCGCTGTCGGACAGGCCGGCGAGGGGCAGCATAAGGAAAAACGTGTTGTATGGCGTCAGCCGTCTGTGGCTCTTCTCTATGGCGGCTATGTCGTCGGGCCGTATTCAACGGCTGCCTCAAAGTCGGCTTTCTTCCATTCGGCCGTGTTTCCTCCGCCGATAATCTCCTCATATCGCCTTTGTCCCAGTCCTATTATTGCCGCTCTCTGCTCCCTGAGCGTATCGAGCTTGCGGCTCAGGCTGCCAATCTTTCTCTCGTTCTCGTCTTTCGACAGGCTCAGCTCGTCTATCTCCTTTCTGTATCTGTCGGTTAGCCGCTCAATCTCGCCGAGCCGTTTTTTGCTTCGGTTTATCTTCCTTCGGTGAACCACCAGCAGCAGCGCGAGTGCCGCCACTGCCACCGTTGCCGCCGCAGCCGCCGTCTTCAGCTTCATGTCGGCCTGCCGCGCGGCCTCCGCCTTGTCTATTTCGTTTTGCAGGCTCAGCATCTTTTCCGTGTTTTTGCTTTGCTCAATGCTGTCTTTCATAGCCTTCGACTTTGTCATCAGTTCTGCAGCCTCGCGATATTCTCCCTGTTCTTTCTTAATGTCTGCCATCCACGACATCATTTCAGCTTTTACTTCTGGGCTGCCTTTGCTCATTGCTTTATCCCACAGAACAAAAGCCTCGCTCTCTTTTTCTTGTGCGAGATATATGTTGCCAAGAATATAATAGGCGTATGACGTGGGCTTTATTGACAAAGACATTTTAGCGTATTTCTCTGCTTCGTCAAATTGTTCCTGGTTATAAAAGTCTGCGCTGATGTCTGTTATGTAACTTACGTATGTCTTATTTTGTATATATTTAATGTGTGGAATAATTTTTTTGCTGTAATACAGCGAGCTGTCAAACTGCATTAAATTTGTGAAGGCATTGCTGATTTTATTTAAAGAAAGTGCGATCATTTCTTCGTCGTTACGTTTTTTTGCCAGATTAAGAGATCTTTTAGCATAAGTCAATGCCATGTTAAAATTTCTTGTATGGTAGTTTATTGTAGACAAATTCGCATAAATACTGTTCAGCAACACTGTTTCTTCGGCATTCTCTGCTATGTCTTCTGCTCTTTTAACGCATTCGATTACCTTCTTTATGTCGCCATTCCTTTCATATATGGTCATGCCTTTATAATAAAGTGAACGGGCCAATTTTGATTTGTCTTGTGACTTTTCATAATATTTTATGCTGATGTCTATAGCCGAGTCAGAATTTACAGGCAATTGTAGTCTGAATAATGTGTTGGTGTAAAGAAGGTTATAGTATGCTCTGTCGCTCTCGCTCGTTATCATAGCCGTGTCTATCTTCAGCAGTTGCCTTAATGCAGAGTCGTTTTCTTCCTTTGCAAGCAATGTGTCTGCCTGCACCAAAGCCGTATGCACTTTGCTGTGTCTTTGGCATGCAGTGATTGCTACGATAAGAAATATTATAGTCAAAATGTTTTTCATGTTGTGGCTTTTCAGATGCTCAAAGTTATTGATTAATTCTGTTATGTGCAAGTTTTTATGCGTTTTTTGCTCGTCGACAATGCCGTAAAGCGTCACATTTTTGTGTTTCAATTTGTTGCATTTCTATATGTACGGCATTGATAATCAGAGATTTAAATACTAAATCAAAATGTGACGCACTAAGAAAAAATATGGATTAAAGTTTGGCAGTATGGCTTTGCGTTTTATAACTTTACAAAAGCGACGGAGGCAGAATGAGTCGAAGAAAAAGAATTTGTCAAAGTTATTTTTGAGATTTATCGGCTGCGCCGGCGGATAGGATATTGAATTGTTGTAAGTTAAATTTTTAATAATAAAAAAACATTGGTTATGAGAAAAATAATATTTATCATCGGCATGACGTTGGGAATGTGCTTTTGCGTATGTGCAAGGGGACAGGTAAAGAAAGACATCTGGTCGGAAGTGTCGACACACTTGTCGATGTACGGCAGTTCAAACAAGCACATGGAGGTTTCTTACACGCTAGGCTGCATCGTCGTTATGTAGCGGATTAGAATAATTATGCACGAAAACAGCGCAAATATTAGGAAACATGGAAATAATTTTGTAGATTTGCCTTTTGAATAAACTAATGACTTCAGAATACTCAAACGTAAAAAGAAATCAGCGCAGCCTTATGGCGCGTAAAGGCCGGAGACTTAACGGCACCATGAAAATTAATGATTGACGCAACCGCAGGCGGAGATGTTCCTGCCCAAAGTTATGTATTAACACCTTAAACAGATATAATTATGAATAAAATCACATTTGCTCAGTTGTTCAGCTGGTTTACGTTTTTAATATTCGGCTTATTCTTGATATTCGATCTCACGTGCCGGGGTAACACTATGTTTAATACAATCGCCTATGTCTTGTTCGCGGCAATAGGAATTATCGGACTGCTTACGTTTAAAAAGCGGAAACCTGACTGGCGCATATTCGACATTGTGTTCAATGCGCTGTTGCTGTTGTACAGTGCAGTGATGCTTTATTCAATATACATCGAATAAGGCAGACGGAGAGATTTACAGAAATGAAATATGGAAACATAATATGAGCAATTTAAGTTTAATCGCAGGTCTTGGCGTCGCCGTGGTGCTGTCTGTGGCGGCGTTTGTGGCAAGACGGCGCAAGAAGGTTAGCCACGACAGCATGGACTTATGCCTGGAACTGGTGTTCTTTTTTGCCGCATACAAGCTGTTAAAGGTTGCGGCCGTAACGCTGGGCATGCCTTCGTCATATTTCTATTTGGCGGCATTTGCGGTTTCTGCCGTAGCCCTTGTTTACAGAATGTTGAGAAAATCAGCCGGGCGGCTTTACAACGGACTGTTGCTGCTTGCGTGCATGGGGTCGGCTATAGGCATTATAGATGCCGTGGGCTTGGCCTCCGGCCGCTGGTTTATGGTGTCGGCGAGCGCAGTAGTGGCGCTTGGCTCGCTCGCGTTTATCATGACAAGTATGCACAAGAAGAAAGACTTTGGCAACGACACGGCCGACATGGTGTCGGGAGTTGTGTTTATGGCCTCTGCCGTAAAGTTCTGGCAGCTTACGCTTAATGTGTCATGGCTGTGGGCGGTGCTGCTTGCCGTAGCCGTGCTTTTGGCCTCGCTTGCCGTATATATTGTCGCGCTGATGCGCGGCGGCAGATGACACACGTGCATTTATCAGGTATAACGCATTAATAATGCGCCGGCATGAATAACAATGCCGGCATAGATAAGCAGGTATGGCGGCGCGAACGGGCAGCGTAGGCCGTGGCATAAGGTCTGCATCATGTGTTTACGTTCAGATTCAATGATTAAAAAAGAAAAAGGAGATTATATATGATACCATTACATATGTGCTGCGCTGCCGGCAGGACAAAAGACGCACTGGGCAGTTACTCGATATTCTTATTTCCGATAGCTATAGGTCTGATTGTTGGATTTGACTCGTCGGCGTTTTACTTCTTTCTTATTCTGGCAGTGATTACAGTAGCGCTGAATATGGTTAATAAAGTAAGAAATGAAGAAGACAAAGACGCATAAGAGCCAAATGCGTATGTCAAGGTGTTCAGATGCTTTTCGCTCCTTGTAATCCTGCTCTTTGTTATGGCTGAGACAATGTACCGGGACAACGCCACGCTTGGGGCAATGGTCTATGCCTTGTTTGCTGCAAGGGGACTTATGGGGCTGCTTACACTGACAAAGAGAAAGCCCGACAGGCGCATGTCAGACATTGTGTTCAATGTGCTGTGGCTGCTGTTCGGTGCCATGATGCTTTATTTCACATACGCCGGATAGCACCTACAGGCCACATCAGCACATCTACGCCAAGAGCCATGCACAGAATAATAGAAGCAGCATTGGCTGCAGCGTCAGTATTTCAGGTTCATCTTTCTGAACATAACAAAATCTTCGTCTCCACGCAAAATCTTCTTTATAGCCACAGGCAGGTTGTGATCGTTGAGATAATGGCGTTCGCCCGGCTTATAGCTGCTGCTTGCCACAGACAGGCTGTCGGCACGCAGGGGCGTTGATATGCCTGCAAGCGAGAGCATGGTGTGGAACACCGACGCGCTCGTGGCCACACTCTTGCGGCTGTTAGAGCCGACGGCTGCGGCCTCGGCGGCATACATCTGTCTGTAAGACGGCGACATCCATATCAGCAGAGGCACGTGCAGCTCATAGTATGAAGGTATGGGCGAAGCATGAAGAAACAGCCTGCGGCCGTCGTCGAAGATGTTTTCGCCGTGGTCTGAGGTGTAGAGCATGGCCGACACGGCACCGCTGCGGTCGAGCTGACGTATGAGCAACGACAAGAAACGGTCAGTGCTCATGATGCTGTTGTCATAGGCGTTGAGCAGCTGCCTGCGGTTAGACACCTTGGCCTCGCTGGCGTTGTCGGGCCTGAACACGGCCTCTGACCGCCTGTAACGCTCGCGGTAGTTGAAGTGAGAGCCATACGTGTGCAGCACTATCAGCTCCTTTGCACGTTTCTTATCCAGTATGTCGTTCACCATACGCAGCATATCTTCGTCATACATATCGCTGCGTTCAGTTTCTTCTTTTATAAACTTCCAGTCGTCGGCCTCCTTGCCGAAGATGTCAATAAACGAGTGGTTAGGCCGCTGGTTTGATATGAATGTCGTATGGAAGCCTGCCTCGCGAAACGCCGTGATGATGCCTTTCTCGCGGTATATACGGCCGTAGTCTTCAGCCGAGGCTGCCGACATGAGCATCGGGACGCTCTTGTGCGTGGTGTTCGACTGCGTTATGGCATCGCTGAACACCGTGAGTCCGCCGGTGCGCTGAAGCATGGGCGTGGTGTTGCGGCCATAGCCGTAAAGCCCGAAGCTGTAGGCACGCGCCGTCTCTCCGATAACCAGCACATAGACCTCGCGCCCTGAGGCGGCATGGGTGGGCACGGCATTAAACCTGAAGCCGGCCGATGTCTGGGGATAATCTGCCGTGGCCTTGTAGCGGTCGGCGGCAAGATATATGTTGTAGAACACGTTGAGGGGATACAGATGCAGCCGTGCGCTGTAGTCGCGGCCGGCAAGATAGCTGCCCGCCATGCATGCCGCCCCTGCAACGAGAGCCGCAAGCGAACGGCGCCGCTGGCGCAGCAGAAAACTGCGGCTGAGCACGTCGCCGCGGCGCAGCGACACAACGGCCAGCACTATCACGGGCACATAAATAACCACGACGATTACTATGGCCGGCAGAAGATTGTCGAGCAGCTCCATGGCCTCGCCCACATTGGTGGTAACAAGATTGAGGAACATGTCGACAGCTATAATAGAATGGCCGAAGAGATAGAGCAACACTATCTGGAAGGCGGCCAGAAACATCAGCGGAAAAAGCAGCAGAGCCGTCTTGCCGGGCTTACGGCCCAGCGCCATGAGCAGCCATACTGCCGCCACGGGCAGCACGATGTTGGTGACGGAGGCCATGATGCCCATGCGCTCGGTGAAGCACAGAGCCACGTTGGGTATTGCCAGCACGGCAACAGTAAGCCAGAATATGCCGTGCGGCGAGGCGCAGCATCTTATTATGTCTGTTGATTTGATCATTTCCTTTTATTGTATGTTTGTTGATTATGTCGTTGCAGGCGCCCTGACAGAACTTTGTCACGGCGCGACAGCACACAGCCTCACGGCGGCAGCTGCCGTAGAACGTAAGCGGCGGGCGCTATGATGCGGCTGACAGGGGACTATGATGTCCGCTGACGGCGCATGACAAGGCACAGCCGCAGAGAAGACGAGGTCAGAAGGCCTCGTTGATATGGAAGAGGAAGCCCGACTGTCCGCTCTTGCCGAAGCCGTAGTCGAGGCGTATGTTCACGTCTTTCTTGAACTCCCAGCGGTAGCCTATGCCGAAGTTGGGCAGCACGCGGTCGGCGCGTATGGCGCTGAACTTGCTGAACACCGTGCCCGCTCCGGCCCATACCACCATGCCGTTGCGCCCCCACAGATGCTGACGCAGCTCAACCTGCGCCTCTATCTTGTGCTTGTCGCGATAGCGTCCCTCATAATATCCGCGCATGGAATAAGAGCTGCCAAGCAGCGCCATCATGCCCCACGAGGGATTGCCGAAGTTGAGCGTACTGGTGATGTCGCCCGCGATGATGCCTCCCTTCCACACCCGTCCGTATGCGCTGGCATGAAGGTCGGTGGTGCTGAAGGCATAGTCGTTGCCGAGGAACGCCGGCCGGAAATACTGCGACAGGTTGACATAGAAGCCCTTGTGAGGGTTGGTTATGACGTCGCGCGAGTCGTAAACGAGCGAGACGCCCGCGCCAACGTTCCATGTGCGCCTGTCCATGCCGTTGAGCAGTTCGGGGCGCTCTACGTTGTTGGCATAGGCAAAGTCGTAGACCAGCACCGGACCTGCATACAGATTGTCGGCAAAGCGCCACAGCAGACTTATGTCGGCATTGACCTGGCAGCGGTTCATCTCCGACTTGTTGGCGTCGTTGTTGCCCATCTCGTAGCCGATGCCCCAGAAGTCGCTCTTGAACGAGTCGAACGACACGTCGTAGACCATGCGGCAGCGGTCGTGCGGAAATATATGGTTGCCCCTCACACCAATCTTATAATAGTTTGCCGTGGTGATGTCGCCGTAAAGGGCCACGTTAGAGCGCGTAAGGAGCGAGTCGGTCATGTCGGTGCGATACAGTCCGGTGGCAACAAGTCCCAGTCCGAGCTTGGTGTCGGTGCTGTAGTGCGGTCCGCCTATTATGCTGAAGTCGAACTTCTTGTAAGGTTTCTCCTTGTTCGAGTCGGCAAAATAGTCGATGACGCGGTTTATCAGTCCCTTTTTCTTCTTTTTCTCCGTAGTGTCGGCAGGACATGTTCCGGCCTGTTCACACGTGTCGGACATTATGGTTCCGGCCTTGTCTCCGGCATCCTGCGCCCCCGCGGCTGCGGTTCCGAGCGCCATGATGGTTGTAAGCAGCAGAGTCTTCATCAGCTGTTGTTTTTATCAGTAAACAAGTTCAACATTGTCTATCCACAGTGTGTTTCCGGGCGATCCGATGTATGCACCGCCGTGGCTCGACGAGAATTGCAGCATCAGATGCGTAGGCGCAGTGCCCTTGGCAGCCCATCCCGTCTCAACCACGGGCACGCTCTTGCCCTTGCTGTTGCGTGCATAGTCGGTCTTGCGCAGCCCCATGGTTCTTGCGTCATAGTTAGGATTGTTCCTTATGTCGCCGTAAAGTATCTGATATGTGGCGTTGTTCACCCATCCGTTGGTGCTTGTCCCGTATTTCACTACGAGCGTGCCCACTCTTTCGGCCGTGATGTTCCCTTTGCTGTCCTCATGCCTCTTCTGCAGATACAGCACGGTTATGGCATAGTCCTTGCCTGCCACGGTAGAACTCTTGCTGAATCCGGTCTGCTTTATTCTGTTGGCCGTGCCGGCCACCTTCACCCTATAGTCGTAGCGCAGCGCCTTGGGCCTGCCCGTAAAGTGTATACCGTTGTTCATGGCCTTTGGTCCGTCCTTGGTTCCGGTTATCGGCTCCTTCATGTCTCCCAGGAAGATAGAGCCTGCCGCCAGCACCTTGATGTTCATAAGGCCCATCACCTTGACGCTCTCGATGTGAGTGGTCAGCTTGGCGCAATATCCGCTGCCGTGCTTGTCGCGGTAGACCGAGTTGTTGGTCTTTACCACCCCCATGACCTTTGCCATCACGTTAGACGTGCCCCAAGGCGAACCTCCGCCGTTGACGTAAGGCTTGTTGCCGCTTATGGTGCGGCTTGGTCCTATCTCATACAGCGTCTTTGTCTGTCCCCCGATGATTGCAGATTCCTCTATCTTACGTATGGTCCAATTGTCCATATTGCCATAGCGAATGGGGACAACCTTCTCTGTGGCAGACGCCGGCAGGGTCAGCAGGATGACTAATGCCAGCATGAGGTTATTACATTTATGTTTCATAATGGTGGCAAATATATGAAAACTTTATTGTCCAAAAAAGTTTTTGAAGTGTTTTTGACTGTTAGAAGCTACAAATGTGTGTATTATTTTGCAGTGGGAAACATTATTTAACTTTTAGTATACGATAATTCCACATCTGGCCCTATGACACAATACACGGCCGCACATGATTAAAAGCGAGCCGCGTATTACGGTGCATATCGTTTAACCAAAATCTGTCGATTGGGGTTAAAAGTTAAAAATGAAAAACATCTCCGAAAAAGCGGAAGCCTCTACGCTCAAGATAAAGCCAAAATAAGACAGAACGATGAAGACGGATTTGGGCTGAAAAACACTCAATAACAAACTCGTCGGGCATGCTGTTCAGGAGCCGCAAGACGGCTGCCTGCTGACACCGGAAACAGGGATACACAAAAAAGTGGCTGAAAATCGTAACATTTTCAGCCACTTTTCATTAACGGAACATTGTTTTATGATGAATATTCAGCAATTCTTTAAGGAATTGCCGCCGATTTACTTTCAGACTGTTAGTGGGCCGTTTACGGTGCAAAAGTGGGCCACTTTTGCACCGTAAACGGCCCACTTTTCATGCGCAAGTCATAGGTTAATTTTGCCTGTACGGCATGGCTGATGCAACATGGCGCAGCCACCCCCGCCAACGATTAGGCACGCAGCAGCAACGGCGCACCGTTCTACCGGCTGACAACATGCCTGCCGATGCCGCACAAAAAAGGCCGTCGGCACTGCCTCCGGCAAATGTAGATGCCGGAAGACAATACGGACGGCCGTATAGCGTGTGTATCAGTCAGGCCGGAGCGGCATGCCCTGGCCTGACCTTGTTATTACTGATGCCATGCACATGCCGCCGCAGCGGCCGTGTCATGGTCAGGCTTCTCTCTGCTTCGTACCCATTCGGGCCTCAACAACGTTGATAACGTAGTCGCCAAGCTTCTCGCACTCGCATATTATGTCCATATACATCGTGCCGATGGCGTAGGTGTACTCATGACTGTTCACGTCGTTGATGTTCTGGCTCTTCAGCTGGTTGCGGTAGTTGTTAATCTCGTTCTCTATGTTGAACGAGCGGTTAACGTCGAGCTTGTCCTTGCGTCCCGAGAGCATGATGTTCATCTGCGTCAGGCTGTCGTCGGTAAGTTCAAACATCTGGTGCAGGTGTTCATACTGGCTTTCGGTGAAGTCTTCCTTGCCCTTAAACTTTCTGCTGATGTTGCGGGCTATGTTGTAGCAGCTGTCGCCGATACTCTCAATCTCCGATATCTCCCTGAGCATGGCCCTTATCCTGGCCTTGGTCTCATCGCTGAGGTGGGCGTCGCTCACGCTGTCGAGATATTTGGCAATCTCTATCTCCATGTTGTCGCTGATGCCCTCATACTTCTCAATTCTGGTAAAGAGTTTCGTGAAGGCCGTGTCGTTGGTGGTGTTGAGCAGCTCGCGCACAAATCCGAACATGCGCTGTATGCGCTCAGCAAAGAGAATAATCTCCTTCTGTGCCTCGAGCACCGACAGCTCCGGCGTCTCCATGATGCTGTTGCCGCCGATGTAGCGCAGGCGGAACTCCTCTTCCTCGTCGTTGGTGCGGGGCTTGATGAGCCAGCAGACAAACTTCTCAATCTGCGGTATGAACCATATAAGTATAAAGGTGTTGCAGATGTTGAACGACGTATGGAACGCTGCCAGCACTACAGAAAGCTTTATTGGGTTGAGGTCGTGCGACTGCGGGTCGTAGTTGACAAAGTTGCAGACGAGGTCGACAAACGGATAGAACACGCACAGCACCCACAATACGCCGAACACGTTGAACACCAGATGGGCCAGCGCAGCCCTGCGCGCCTGTGTGTTGGCTCCGAGGGCGGCCAGGTTGGCCGTGGCGGTAGTACCGATGTTCTCGCCCATCACGAGCGCTATACCCAGATATATGGGCAGCACGCCGCTCGAGCAGAGCACCATGGTGATGGCCATCAGGGCGGCCGACGACTGCAGGATGCAGGTCAGCACGGTACCGATAAGAAGGAATACGATTATTGTTATGTAGCTGTTAGTGTCGAACGAACTGAAAAACTCTAACAGAGCCTGATTGTGGCCAAGGTCCATCTCCTTGCCCGTGTCGCTGAGAATTGCCAGCGAGAAGAACATGAAGGCTATGCCGAAGAGGAAGTCGCCTATGTAGCGGTGGCGCCGGGTGTAGATTAGCAGGATGCCGACAATAAAGGCAGGGAACACCACATCGGTGAAGTTGAACGAGAATCCGAGGCTCATGATCCATGCCGTAAGCGTAGTTCCAATGTTGGCTCCCATAATAATTGATATGGCCTGAGCCAATGTCAAGAGTCCGGCGTTGACAAACGATACTGTCATTACCGTCGTGGCCGACGACGACTGCACTGAGCAAGTTACGAACATACCGGTGAGCATTCCGGTAAACCTGTTTTTAGTCATCGTGCCGAGGATGTGGCGCAACTGTGAGCCTGCCATCTTCTGCAGAGCTTCGCTCATGCCTTTCATACCGTAGATAAGAAGGGCTAATGCTCCAATAATCTTAAAAAAAATCCAAATCGACATATTTTAATTTAATTTATCATGTCATGTTGCGATGTGATGCGAAAAACGGAGTATCTTTACGAGCGTAAATCGTTTAACCGCATGGATATGAAACAAACAATTCAAATACGTTGCAAAAATAATAAAAAAATTAAAAATTTTGCAATAGGAAGTACACTTTCTGATGTTTTTCGTGAATTTAATCTGCAAATGGATTACGGTCCTATCAGCGTTAAGGTTAACAACAAGGTTGAGGGGCTTAACTACAGAGTGTACCACAACAAGGATGTTGAATTTCTTGACATAAGGTCGGCCTCAGGCTCGCGAGCCTACACGCGCACACTGTTCTTCGTGCTGTGCAAGGCCGCGCATGACGTGTGGCCGGGAGCCGAGGTGGTGATAGACATACCCGTGTCTAACGGCTACTACTGCAACATCAACATAGGACGACCGCTCACCGAGGCCGACGCCGACGCGCTGCGCTCGCGAATGCAGCAGATTATCAACGACGCGCTGCCCATACGCCGCCACGAATGCACCACGGAAGAGGCCATCGGCATGTTCTCCGAGATGGGCATGGACTCTAAGGTTAAGCTGCTAAAGAGCGTAGGCTCGCTCTACACCACATACTACGAAATTGACGGATACAAGGACTACTATTACGGCACGCTGCTCACCAACACGCGCCAGCTGTATCTCTTCGGCCTCGAGAAGTATTACGACGGCATGCTGCTGCGCATACCTCTGCGCGACGACCCGTCGCGTCTGGGCGACCTGATAAGGCAGGACAAGATGTTCGAGATATTCAAAGAGCACCACCGCTGGCAGAAGATTCTGGAAATGAGCACCGTGGGCGACTTTAACGACGCCGTAAAGAACGGCCACTCTACCGACCTTATCAACGTGTCGGAAGCCCTTCAGGAGAAGAAGATATCGCAGATTGCCGACATGATAGCGGCGCGCAAGGGCGTAAGAGTGGTGCTGATATCGGGCCCGTCGTCGAGCGGCAAGACAACGTTCTGCAAGCGTCTGTCCATACAGTTGCTCACGTGCGGCATCAAGCCCGTGCAGATTTCTTTGGACGACTATTTCGTCAACCGTGAGCTTACGCCTAAGGACGACAAGGGCGACTACGACTACGAGAGCCTCTACGCGCTCAACATACCGCTGCTCAACGAGCAGCTCAACGCGCTCTTTGCGGGCGAGGAGGTTGAGCTGCCGCGCTATAACTTCCAGTCGGGACGCAGCGAGAAGAGCGGACGCAGGCTGAAACTGCTGCCCGACAACGTGCTCGTAGTGGAAGGCATCCACGCACTCAACCCCGAGCTCACGGCCCTTATACCCGAGGAACAGAAGTTCCGCGTGTATGCATCGGCACTGACAACCATACTGCTCGACACGCACAACTATATACCGACGACCGACAACCGACTGCTGCGCCGCATCATACGCGACTACAAATACCGCGGTGTGAGCGCCGCCGAGACCATACGCCGCTGGCCGAGCGTGCGTGCCGGCGAGAACAAGTGGATATTCCCCTATCAGGAGAATGCCGACGTGATGTTCAACTCTGCCCTGCTCTTTGAGCTTGCCGTCATAAAGAGCCAGGCCGAACCGCTGCTCGAGCTTGTGCCTGAGAACATGGAGGAGCACGCCGAGGCCTACCGCCTGCTGAAATTCCTCAAGTATATCGCCCCGATACCCAACCGCCAGCTGCCGCCAACATCGCTGCTGCGCGAGTTCCTGGGCGGCAGTTCGTTCAAGTACTGATGCCGTTGCTTATAGCATTATTTCAATAAAAAACAAAATAGCCGGATGTCTTTATACATATATTTAATAAAGACGTCCGGCTATTTCTTTGCATACGTCATATGCAATACTACGAGCTGATGGCTGAAGACGCATTGCAGCCACGCCGACAGGCTGTTCTCTCCACACTAACAGTGCCGGCTCTGTCATGACGGTTCGGCATACTGCATGTCCGGCTGTCGGTCATAAGCCAATCACCGTCTGCCGCCAGCCTTGCCGACACAGCACGAGGGCGGCTGTCTTACCCATAATACTTTCTGCCTGAAACGTCATGCCCGCATCCAAACTGGGATGCCTATAACGCATCTGTCTTTAAAATCTTCCGTTTAATTCGCATTTATTACTGATTAAGCAACATAAAACAGGGGCTTTTTACTTCATATTGATACATATGAAGTGAAAACGGCAGGATATTTTAAAGAAAATAACAACATTTATTTAAATTTGCAAATGACAGACACTTTGTTACCTCGAAGTATCATATTATGTTTAATTTAAATTGTTATACTCATGAGAAAGACGTTACTTTTATTGGCTGTTGCACTTGCAACATTTGCTGAAAATGCATGGGCAGACAAAAGCTTTAAGACATTACCGGAGTTAACTTACGGAGTGGCGATTTCACCCAACGGACAATATCTTGTAGGAGTGAATCCCTCATACATGGTTGACGGCTCTTATTCTGTCAGCTATCTGTATGACACCAACACAGGTGAGACACAGTGGCTTACCGAGTTTGACCAAAACGACTTCAGCAAGTCAGGAGAATTTAAGGCCGTAAACGACGCCGGCGTGATTTGCGGAGCATCAAAGGACCCGGATCTTCTCATAACTTACTCTGACATGTTTGGCACTGAAACCAGACCTGCCAACTCTGCCGCAATATGGAAAGACGGCAAATGCACGCTTCTTTACTACGGCGACTTCGACACATCTAAGTTTGAATACTTGGGTGACGGCTCACAGGCTACAGACATTTCTGCCGACTCAAAGACCGTCTGCGGATATATCAGCACAGGCAATGCCTCATCATTCTATCCGTGTATGTGGAAAGAGGGCAACGACGGCAAATGGACTCTCGAGTGGCTTGCATTACCTGAAGACGCCAAAGGCGGAAGACCTTACTTCATCTCTGACGACGGCAAAACCGTTGTAGGTACCATAACAGACGCCACAAACAACCAGCAAGTGGCACTATGGAAAGACGGAACATACACCATCGTTACAGACGAGCAGATAGGATGGGAATCTTCAAGCTACGGCGGACAGGTGAAGATATTGTCAGTGAGCGCTAACGGCAAGTTCATCGTAGCCAAGAATCCGTCTAGCATGGTATATCTCTACAACATAGAAGCCAATGAAGGACGCAAGATTCCTGCCTTCGATACAGCAGCAAACATAGAATATGCAGCCGTAGACAACGACGGCAACGTGGTGGCTGCCTATAACTATGGCTCTATATTCTTCGGCGGAGACGTATATACACGCCCGTTCTGGTACTCATACAAGGAGGACCGCAACCTCGACTTCCCTTACTATATGCAGCTGTTTGCCAGCGGAGTTACTCCCGACTTCACATTTGAGTATGGCGAGAAGACACAGGCTGTGCCCATGGCAATATCTGCCGACGGCAACGTAATAGTAGGAAACATCGACATCTATGCAGCCGTAGGACAGAAGGCTAAGTGCTGGATTCTGAAATCAGAAAGATACGACGTGTCTATCCCTGTAACCCCGTCAGGACTCTCTGCCAAGTCGGAGGCTTTAGGACAGGTTACGCTGACATGGGCAAAGGACGAGACTAAATATGAAGACCTGACCCTGAAGTCATACAACATCTACCGCGACGGCGAAAAGGTTGCCAACGTTACAGCCGACAAGCCGATGACTCTGACCGAGAACAACGTTCCGGCAGGACACCCGGGCTATGCCGTTGAAGCAGTGTTCGAGACAGCAGACGGCGGCGAGATGCTTTCGCCAAAGTCAAACATTCTGAAGGCTTCTGTGCCCGACACATACGACATGCCTCTGTTCGACGACTTCTCGTCAAACTCTCTTGAGACAAACTACTGGGAGTCTAAAGTTGAATACGGCGATCCTACTGACGCAATGTGGGGCGTCATGCAGGACTACGGACTGATAGGCAGCAGCATTTCTTACATGGTATTCTCACAGCAGCCTTATTCAGGAAGCCTCATATCACGCCCGCTCGACGCCACAAAGGCAGAATCAGTAAGCCTGTCGTTCTTCATGCAGATGACACCGCTGAACTCCGTAGACCAAGATCTCGAGAAAGACTCTATCAGCGTTGACATCTCTACCGACTTCGGAAAGACATGGAAGGAGATAAAGGCATGGTCGCTGAAAGACATCTATGCACAATACAGCTACAACGTAATCAGCCTTGACATCTCTGCCGAGACAACAGGCAAGATCTTCCAGCTGCGTCTGCGCAAGCACGGACAGGGCGTTGCTCAATACATGATGTACGTAGACAACCTGAGGATTGAGGCCGGAGGCTCCGGCTCAAAGGCTCCTGCCGGACTTACAGGCACACTGGGCAAAGACGGCAAGTCGCTCTCACTGATGTGGCAGAACCTCTCAGGCGCTTACCAACTCAACTACATCAACGATCCTTCTTTCATCAACAAATACACCATAGGCAACGAAGGCAAGGAACTTATTGCCGCCAACAAGTTTGAACCTGAAGACTTGGCTGCATACAAGGGCAAATATCTCTCAGGCGTGCAGACAACCATCAACTACTACAGCACAGAAGAGGAAGTAAAAGGCATACACGCTTCAGTAGTAGTGTTTGAAGACGGCAAGATGGTACGCGAACAGGAAATAAAGGACATGACATACAACGAGGCTCTGACAGTTGCTCTCGACGAGCCGCTCCTCATCGACGGAACCAAAGAGCTGATGATAGGTGTTAAGATCTTCGACTACGACGAGCAGCAGATACCTATATGCTACATTATAAGCGACAAGTTTGTTGCAGGCAAGAGCGACCTCTACTCTGAAGACAACGGCGCAAGCTGGCTGAAACTCTCTGAATTCTACAACGAGCAGGGCACACCTGAGCAGGGCTACTGCTGCTGGGACATCACCGGATGCATCACAGACAATCCTGAACTCACACCGGTTGCAGAGGGCGATCTGTTTGCATACAACATCTACCGCGACGGCGAGCAGCTCAACGAAGGAGTAATCGACAGACTGCAGACCCGCTTCACCGATCCCGAACCTACTGAGGACGCATGCTACCAGGTAGTTGGCTTCTTCTACGACGGAACGAAGTCAGAGGCTTCTGAGCAGTTCTGCCTCGACGACGTAACAGGCATTGAGCACAACATAGCCGACAACGTGACGATAACACGCAATGAAGGCGACAACTGCCTGACCATCAACGGCAAGTTTGACAATGCCACTCTCGTTGACATCAGCGGCGTATGCGTGTCACGCTCTGAAGGCAACCGCCTGTCGCTGAACGGAGTTAAGGCCGGCATCTACATCATCAGCATCAATGTTGACGGCAGAGTTTACACACAAAAGATGATTGTAAAGTAAAATTCAGCAGCTAATCCTGCTGCATGATTATCACCCTAACCTATTTTCAGGCGGCTCTTTCCTCGCGAAAGGGCCGCCTTCTTCATCCCTTGCCGGTAGTCATGCCGTGCCTGCAGCGCATATCATGGCGGCACACTGCACCCCACTACTCCCGCCCATTGCCGCCACGCAGCCGCCGCCAGCAGACAGTTCTTCAACGCGTGTCACTGCGGCAACGGCTGAATACACATTGAGCCGCATCGAAGCAAAACGCTTACACATTGATTTATGCTGACGCTCTCATACTGCGATATTTGAAAATTAAAATCTCCCGGCCGCAAAAACGGGCAGTTTTCGCGTGCAGTCGCAACAGCCTAAGCATCAAAGCATTACACATATAAAGAACATAATGTGCAACATTTTTTGTCCCAATTAGGACAAAAAAGCCATTATTTCAATAAAAAAACAGGCCCGTTTACGGTGCAAAAACCGCCTGTTTCTCATCCAAAAGTGGCCGAGTAATTTTTCAAAAGCATACCTTTTACATGATAATGTAAATATTGTTTACCGCCGCCATGCCTCCGCTGCCCTCAGAAATTCTATTTCGTCTGAAAATCCTGACAAAACTCTGATGACACATTGGAAAGAGAAACAGCAATAAAAGCATCAAAATAATAATATATGACATACGGCAAAGATATAACAACCGGGATATAACACAGCGCCACAAAAACGAAAAAGCACACCAACAGGACCCGAAAACAGGCAACAACAGCATACTGATGGGGTCCAAAACAATGCTTTAGATGCTCATCTCAATTGAGATAAGCGCACATGCAGCATTAAACAGTTGATTATCAAGCGTTTACAATTTCTAATTCTTTTCAATTGAAAACGGCCCGAAAGGACAGATATAATTAGAAGCGGAAGAAAAAATAGCCTAATTTTGCCACATAGTTAATTTAATTTTTTATGTGAGCTTATGAAAAAAATCTTTTACTTTCTGTTGTTTGCAGCAATATCAGTTCAGACAGCACGTGCATCGGGCGACTCGCTCCTCGTAGGACATTGCGTAGGCAGAATATCTGATGAATGCAAAGTGTTTAACGGCGATGCCGGCCATGTCAGTGCGGCAACGATAATTCCGGCTGAAACAATGCGGCATTATCAAGGCAACAGACTGACAGCCCTGCGCTTTGCCGTTGTTTCAAAACTTAAAATTGACAGTATAAACGTCTGGGTGCGTGAAAAGTCAACAGACAATAATATAGCAGACGTTATGTTGAAGAAGAGTCAGTTTGACAAAGGCTGGAACCAGGTGAGCCTTCCTAAAGCAATAGATATTGAGGACAAAGACTATGTATTGGGAATGACATATTATCAAAGTGCAACAGGATATGTCATATCAACAGTATCAAAAGACACGGAAGGCGGACTGCTTACACAAATTGACGACGGCGAATGGCAAGACCGCAGCCATGAGGGCTTAGGAGTGCTGAGCATGGAAGGCGTCGTAACGGGCAACAGCCTGCTGCAGCATGATGTATGCATAGCCGAAACGGAAATTAGCGACGACAGCATAAAACTTGGTAACACTATTACGCTCTCGGCCATAATACGAAACAACGGACTTCAGCCTGTATCCTCTGTTTATGCCAAGGTAAGCCCTGAAGGAATGGAGCCGTTCTACAGGACTATACAGCTCGACAGGACAATCTCATACCGCGACTCGGCGTCAGTGGAAATAGACTTCAAGCCTGAATATGAAGGCACAGGCCTGACATCAGACGTAGAGATTGTAGGAGTGGACAACTACGAAGACGAATGGACCGACAACGGATATCACACATATATATATACCGTGAAAGAGCATCTCTTCATGAAAAAGATGCTTATGGAATACTTCACGGGCGAATCGTGCGGCAACTGTCCGCGTGTAGGCGGATTTGTAGACAGGCTCATTGATGAGCACCCGCAAAAAAGCCGCATCATATCAATAGAGCATCATACATACGGAACCGATCCTTTCTCGGTTTCAGACAGTCGCAGCTATGCCTCTATGTTTGAAGTTGACGGCGCGCCATGGCTGCTATACGACCGCAATCCGCAAAATCTGATATGTCCGGGATGGACAGAAGAAGACATGGTGTGGAACTTGACAGACCAGACTCTGTCTGAACCGACCACGGTGTACGTGCATCCTGAGGCTCAGATAAGCAAAGACTCTACGAACGTATATGTTACGGTAGACTGCGAGATTAACGAACAATTTTCTCTCGACAATCCCAGATTAACCGTATTCCTCGTTGAGGACAAGATGCCGGCCGTACTCCAATACTTCTATGACGACCGCATAGGTGAGAAATTCTATTTTAAAGGCGATGAATACATTCACCGCAATGTGCTGAGAGCCACAGACAGCAAATGGGGTGAGCCTATAACCTTTAAAGACAACGCCACAAAGTATGAATGCTCCTTCACGCTTACGGAGGATATGAAGAAAAACTTTAAGAATCTTTATATCGTTGCCTTTGTCGGCAATTACGACGAGAACGACAATCAAAACTGCAAGGTGGAAAACATAGACCGCTTCGAACTGCGCAAGGCAAGCATCAACGAGGAAGGCACAGGCATCAGCCTCAACCACACGGAAGGCAGCATACGCACAGTTTACTACAACGTATCAGGACAGCGCATAGCAGAGCCGCAGAAAGGACTGAACATAGCTGTCAGCACTGATTCAAAAGGAAATATTGTAAACGTTCACAAATTTATCAAATAATTTTTTACTTGTTATGCTTAAACAAATGCTATTCACAATGCTTCTGGCAGTGCCAGTGGCATTAAACGGACAAAATCTTAGCATAAGGAATGCCGGAAAGCAACTTGTGCTCAAGACTGTCAACGACAAAGGTGACCGAAACCGGCACCAAGTAAGAACAAACGTCCATAAAGGCACCATCACGCTGCGTGCTACAAAGCCAAACAAAGTGGACGGAAAAACAACCACATGCTATTTTCAGGGCTCCTCTTACATCAATTCTTATGATGAAGAGGTAACGTGGGCATCAACGTTTGTTTTCGACCACAGTCAGAACACCGTAAAAATAGACAATCTTTTCGGGCCGATACTTGAAGACTGGCTATACGACGACGTAAGCATTACGGCAAAGACCGAAGGCAATCAGATTATATTCCCCGTGGCCTCACCATATCGCGGAGATGAAAGCAACACCATCGTAGGCACAATAGACAACGACTATGTGTCACTGCTGGCAGGCGAACTGGTGAACAATCCAGACGGATCACAAGGCGTGAATCTGGAAAACGAACTACGTCTTCATATCAACAGCGACACAACAGAGATATCATCCAACGGAAAAGTGGTGCTGCTGTATGAAGTGTCTGAAGACTACGGCGAGAACATCATCTATGACTACCGTGACGGATACGTTCTGAAACGGCTCTCAGATGAAACTGTATCTGAAATAAGCACCGACAATATTGACTTCGGCGAATGTTACTACACCGAAAAGATAACCAATTATATCACTCTTAGCTCGCTGGGCGCAACACCTGTAAAATACTCTGTCAGCTTTGACAATCCGGTGTTCACTACGACACAAGAGACAGGCACTGTATATATTGACGAACCGGTGGATATCCCGATAATCTTCACCCCCGGAACCCCAGGACAATACAACGGCACAATGACCATCAACGCCGCCGACTCTGTCTACAAGGTAAACATAACCGGAAAGGCACTTGACATTCCTAACGACTTCAGTCAGCTCATAGTTGAAGGAGACAAGAATTTCTTCTACAAATGGGACAATATCTCTGCATGGCCTTGGACTTCGGAAGACACATGGGCATCAAACAATAACGACAAGAAACAGGACGGCGACGCCACTCTGACAGGATTCTACAAATCAGAAAAGCCGACACGAATGACGTTCGACTATGATATTTCAGCCGAATCGCCCGACTCCCTGATAATGTTTGTTGACAACGACCGTGCCTTCGGCTACACTGACGATGTTACAGGCTCTTTCTCTTACATTCTGCCTAAGGGCGAACATACCGTAAGATGGATCTTCACAAAAGAAAATTCAGGTTCCAAAAAGGATTATGTGTCTTTCGGAAACATACGCTTCTCTGAGGCCACAGAATATGAAGGAATATCTCCTGACAACAGTGCACGGAACTTTGTTGCAGACGGATGGGGCATCTACGACAAGCGACTGCGTCCCGTATCGCCGTCAGGCACACTTACATTTGAAGTAAACACGGAAGGCAACGAAAGCGTGGTTGACTTTGACGTGCAGGCCACAGAACTGTCGCCGCTCAAAATCAGTGCCGACGGAAATGCTGCCATGACTGCCACATGCGACACAATATGCCACATAGACCTCACCGGCACAGGCAAGCACACCATTAAGGTTGAATTTGCCGGCTCAGACGACAGTGAGACCGAAACAAGATGCGAACAGCTGACATCTATCAGCAACATCAGAACTTTCAACGGATATTATACTGAATTGAGCTCTAAATACATCCTCATAGGCGACAGCTATTTCAACACTGAAAGCAACTATACAGCCACCGACGGAATTGAGGGTGTAAACTGTCCTGTTGACATCAAGATAACCAACACAGGAAGATTCTTCATGTATAATCTGTTCCCCATCACCGACCTTCACTACCGCACAATCTGCGGAACCGTAAATGATGGAATGATTAAGATACCTACACTTGCCAACACCAACCTTGGTACTTATGCGGCATACAGCGACGAGACCTATATGTTTGAAGGAAGAACAGGTGACCGCTGGTGGCTCGTAAGCGGCGACATAAAAGGCGGTTCTAAAAAAGCTGACTATCTGTTTAACGATACTCTCAACATTGAAGCTGACGCCAACTATGACATGCTAGTGCCGCAAACAGGCTTCGGACTGTGGCGAACATACAGATTCAACAACTCGGGCATTACTGAATTCCTTAAGGAAGGTGTACGATTTGAGAAGGTAACCGAAAACGCTGCAATAATATCTTCAACCGAAAGCATCAACTTCGGCGAGCCTTTTGCAAATACTGGCTCACTGAAAAGAAAGGTTGTGTTTGTCAACAAGGGAATGACACCTACCGACTGCAGTGTTGAGATAAACGGCGGAGACGGAGCTTACACTGTTTCGCCCACGACATTTGAACTTCAACCCATGCAAAGCAAGACGGTAACCGTGACATTCATGCCTAAACTCGTAGGAACACACGACGCAGAACTCGTGGTTTACTCTGAAGGAGAAGACTGCACAGTCAAAATTGAAGGAAACGTAAAGGCTCTGCCTGACTACAGCTCGCTCGTCAATGAAGGTAAAGAACTCATCACATCATGGGAGACATCTTCTGAATATCCGTGGCTGATAAATGACAACGAAGCCTACAGCACGAACACCAACCACGACAACACCACATCAGAACTTACAATGAACTTCAGCGTACCTGAAGGAAAACTGGCACGCCTGAGCTTTGACGCCAACTTTGCCGTTGAACCTGAAGGCGACATTTTCCACGTTACGGTAAACAATGTCGACGTTGTCAAGATGGATCAGTCGCGCAGCAATCTCGTAGGCACATACATTATGCCTGCCGGCGATTACAAGGCTGTGTTTGCACACATAAAAGACTACACGACACTGATACCTTCAGCCGACGTATCAAAGATAAGCAACATACGCATAGACCTCATTGACGACAAAGCCGACGCCGCATTCATGCACGCGCCACGCTACCACTACGACCTTATTGCTCCATTAGACAGGGCTACTGACACTTACTGCTGGATTATCAACAAGGGAACAAATCCGCTTACCATAACTGGTGCCGAAGCAGAAAAGCCATTCTCTTTAGAGGTTCCGTCAACACCTGTCGCACCCGGCGACACCCTGGCCATACCTGTAAAGATTCAGCCTACTGCTCCCGGACTCTACAGCAGCAAGTTTATATTCCATACTTCAGCCGGCGACGTTACATGCGACTATGACGCACAAGCCGACTATGTACGCTATCTCGGAGATTTCGACGGAGCTACTCTTGACTTCCCCGTATGCACTTACTACACCAGCTATTGGGTTTATCCTATCTACACCCAGTCTATTTACTTTGAAAAGGATATGGAAGGACTTAATGGTGCGCAAATCACGGAGATGACTTATCAGACTGTAATGGAAGCAGATATCGACTATACATCAGCTGACGTAAACTACCGTATAGGAACAACCTCGGCCAATGAAGTAAGCGAGAATCATCCAGAAGGACTGACCACGGTATACAGCGGAGAACAGATTGACATCGTCAACTATGAGCAGACGATTAAATTTAACGAGCCTTTCACCTATAACGGAGGCAACCTTATTGTGGCACACGACATGAATGCACGCGAAGGGTTCGACATACAGGTATATTATTACAGCGGACCAGCAAACTCTGGCTCAAGCGGTATTTATCTTCCGGGCACACCAAGTTTCGGACTGATGAAGAAGACCTACGTTCCTACCCTGCGACTGAAATATATACCGAAAGAGGGCACATCTGTTCAGGATGTCACAAGCGGACAGGTTGAAAAGGTTGAATACTTCGACATCACAGGCATGCGCATTCCGTCAATGAGAAAGGGCGTCAACATCGTGCTGACAACCTATAAGAATGGCAAGACAACGACACAGAAAGTTGTGGTAAAGTAACAACTGCAACAAATTAAACATCGGAGCTTCATTAATTCTCTTTTGTCCAAGGGCCATATTTTCACTCTCAAAGAGTAAAAAATATGGCCCTTTTCTATTATCTATATAAACAAGAATATAAGCCGAATGGCTAATGCTCCTTCAACGACTTGATATACTCGCTCGGCGAAACTCCTTCAATACGCTTAAACGCTGAGAGGAACGTACTGCGCGACTTAAAACCACACTTCTCTGATATAGCCGTAATGGTAAATTTTCTATATTCAGGAAGGGCTATCATCTTCTTGAAAGCCTCTACCCTAAACCCGGCAATATAATCATAGTAATTGGTGTGCATAAACAAGCTGAACAACTGCGACAGCTCATGGGCAGAACAGTTTATACCATCAGAAATGTCACGCATCTGCAAATCTTTATTCAGATACGGCTTATGTTCTTTCATATAATCATTCAGTTTTTTCTGAAGTATGTCTGCTTGCTCCTGCGAAAGACGCTTACTTTGATATTTCTGATTATTGTCTGATATTTCTTCAGTCTCATGCAGTGAATCTGCATTTTCCTGTACTTGCTCTGATTCCTCCTTACCTTTTACTTTTCTTTCCACGGCACGCCTTACTAAGATCCAGCCAGCAATGCAAGCCAGCACAATTAAGACAGCGGCACAAGCAATGGCAAACCAATCAGACACGACGATAACTTTCATAGTCATAAAGATTTCAGGCATACCGCATACTTCAATGCGCAACACATACTTACCGGCAGGTACACCACTATATGACAACGACGGAGACGATGTTACATGCCATTCATCTTCAAATCCTTCCAGACGATACTTATAGCTCAGGCCTGACATATTAGCCTGGGCAAGACATGTAAACATAAGGTTAAACGAACCTTCTCCCTTTTTAATGTGTAGCGTATTGTCAAAATTTACCCTGCTCACCTCTTCTGCCGTAAAGACATGGTCTGAAATTATTTTGGTTACTGCTATCGGTATAGTGTCAAAATCATGTGACATCAAATCCTTTTCATGCGCCCAAACCAGGCCTTTGTCTGTTGCCATCCAATACTTTTGGTCTAAAACAGAATATCCATACGAGTTCTGCTCTATCAGCAAACCCGGCAATCCGTCAATATAGCCAAGTTTTCGGAGTTTGCCATTGCGTAAAAGATTTACCGACTGTTCCGTACACGCAAAAAGCAGCATCTCTGTGCCACGAACGAAACAGAAAGAGGGGACAGACTCGTTTATGTCATACTTCTTGACCGCAAATTCTGTTACCTCCTGATTGCTCATTACAGGAAATCCTCTTACAGGCACAAAAAGCATCATCCCGTTGGCCATGTGATATATACGCCGCATATTGCCGCAATCTGCCAGAAATTTTGGAACTTTCCCACTAAATATATACTTTCCGTTGCGTAAAGTAAGAGTCTGTATTCCACAATCGGTTGACAACCAGCCTTTACCATAGCTGTCAAAATCAATACCCATAACATAGTTGCCTGCAATATCACTGTTTTCCTTTGTAAACAGCTCTGTAACGTTATTTGCAGCATCATATCGCAAAAGCCCTTTGTCCGTGGCAAACCACAAACATCCATTTCGATCTGTTACAGACGAAAATACTGATCCATAACCAAAAACAGATTTCACCATAAAAGTGTTCATATCAACAAGCCGCACACCGCAATCTGTTCCAACGACATAGTTTCCTGGCATTGCCATCAAGCCTGTAACGATATTGGCATCAAGTTCTCCTGATGGAATTTTCACAAGTTTACCGTTCTTCAAATTCGTTATATAAAGTCCGTCGTCTGTACCCCATAACAACCAGTCGCCCTTTCTAAAACAGGTGTATACCCTTGTTCCTCTGGTTGTCAGCACTGATGGTATTGAGAACACATGAAAAATATTTCTGTTATAATATGTATAATCAACTCCGGCCTTTATACTTCCAAACCAATTACATCCATATTTATCACGATAAAAAGTCATAAGGTCTGCAATCCTTATTCTTACATTATCGGATGATGCTTCTTCAGAATAACGGTTCACCACGACATTTCTTTCTGTATTTATCTCGTATGCACCATATGCAGCAGTTGCCACAAGTAGAGACTTGCCATCTTTATTCATGTCAGATATTTGGCCATGAAACATATAGTGAGAAAACTCACGCTCTGCATCACTCTTCTGCCACACACCACTGTCAGAAGTGCCAATAAAAAGACGCCTGCCTATCCTAACCAATGAAACAGGTTCCTTTTTGGTATGGCAGACAGATCCGTCGGATACACTGGACATGTTTCTAAATACAGCAATACCCTTTTTCCCTGCGACCCATATACGTTTACCGTCGCCGGACATATCTGTTATATTATCACCAAAACTGCGGTCTTTTATTTTACAGCGAACCACCTTGTTGCCTTTAATCAGGTAAAGTCCTCTGTTTGTTCCTACATAACAGGCCGTTTCTGATATTTTCAATAGGCACGTAACTCTGCCTTTTATAACATCTTCAAAGCATCTTGTCAACTTAAGCTCACGTTTGTCTAATTTCCACAACCCCATATAGCTTCCAACCAGCATCCAGCGGTTGTCAATATCTGAAAGGCAACTCACAATACGCATGTCCTGTGGAATATTTTCGGTAAAAGGTATATTAATAACCCTCTCCCCGTCAAAACGATCAATGCCAATTGTCGTTCCAAAATAGACAAAGCCTTGTCTGTCGCGTGTAACAGCCAATACAGTGTTAGAAGATAACCCGTTAACCGTTGTCAACCCATTAACACCTTCATCCATGGCACGAAGATTCAAGACAAAAAGAGACAAAAAAAGACTTACTAGAATGCACAAACACATTCTCGCTCCTAAAAATCTTTTTAATAATGAACTATATTCCAACGTATAATATACTTACAATACTTTGCAAAGATAAATAAATTAAAAATTATTACAAAATAATAATAATTTTTCCTTGACAAAATACAAGACAAGACATGTCTTGTATACAAACTATTTGTTTTCGACACAAAGTCTTTTTATATGATTATAGATTTTATATTTCAGAATATAGAATAAACTTACCTTAATAAGATTTTCTTCCATCCTTATCATATAAAAAGCAAGATAGCATAAAAAATGTCTCCACAACACGATGCACAATCCTTTGTGTGTGCCGTGTTGCAGAGACAACATTACCCAATAAAAACAATCTTAAAACCCAAAATCGGTCAGCAGACCGCATATTATGTTCGTCAGCCAAACTAATACCTTCGTCTGTCATTGTGCTTTCTGTCGGCATCTTGCCGTTAGCCTTATCCTTAAACAGGCAGCCACGACGGCGTAAAAGATGACGGCTGTAAGCTCAATATAAGACATGGATGCGGCTGAAACATGAAGAAATCATTAAATAAAAAGCCCGCACCTGCCACACGGCAACAAGAACGATAGGAACAAATTGCCATAAGGCTTTCCGTAACGGAACGGCACGACTGCCAGAACCGCACGAAACTGCCGGCACGGGCCTTGGCGCTGTCAGTCTCAGCGCTTTATAAAACTTTTGATGTTGTCAGGTATTACGGGCATGGCGCCGCTCTGTGTGCACACATAGGCTGACACCTTTACCGCAAGGGCATGGGCATCCCTGACGTCCATGCCGCTCAATATGGCGGCACAGAACGTGCCCGTGAACGAGTCGCCAGCGCCTACAGTGTCTGCCACCTCTACTATCGGGGTCTCCTGGAAGGACACGCTGCCGGGTGTGAACACGTAGCTGCCGTTGACGCCGCATGTCAGCACAAGCATGTCAAGGTTGTACTTGCCAAGTATCAGCCAGCACTTGTTGCTCATGTCAAGGCCCGGATAGCCGAACAGGCGCCCTATCACGACGAGCTCCTCGTCGTTTATCTTCAATACGTTGCAGCGCTTCACCGACTCGCTTATCACTTCCTTCGTGTAGAAGTTCTGGCGAAGGTTGATGTCGAATATCTTCAGGACGCCCTTGTCCGAGGGCATCGCGTCGAGGAACTTGCCGATCGTATCGCGCGAAACTACGTTGCGCTGGGCCAGAGAGCCCCAGCAAACTGCACGGCAGTCGCGGGCAAGGGCCTCAAGCTCCGGGGTGAAGGGGATGTTGTCCCACGCCACGTTCTCGCGGATGTCATACGTCGGGATGCCGTCGTCGTCGAGCGTAACCTGAACAGTGCCCGTAGGGTAAGGAACGCGAGGCATCATGTATTTAAGACCTTTATCGTCAAGGGCGGCGAGGGTCTCGTCGCCTAGGCGGTCGTCGCCCACGGCGCTGACGGCTACTGAGTCGAAGCCGAACTGGCCGGCATGGTAGGCGAAGTTGGCAGGAGCTCCGCCCAATTTCTTGCCGTCGGGAAGAACGTCCCAAAGGGCTTCTCCAAGACCTACTATTATATCTTTCATATCGTTATGCTTGTTTGTTTGAAATTTGTCAATGTTTTACCTTGTTTATATAATAAAGGAGATAGACCACGCCGACCGTCATCACGCCTACGGCTCCAGCCTGGCCTGCGGCGTCGGAGGCAAAGCCCATCAGAAGGGGGAACACAGTGCCGCCGAAAAGGCCCATGATCATCAGGCCAGAAACCTCGTTCTGACGATCGGGGACTGAAAGAAGCGCCTGAGAGAACACTATCGAGAAGATGTTAGAGTTGCCGTAGCCTACAAGCGCTATCGCTGTGTAGAGAACGGCCTTCGACGTGCCGAAGAACATGCCGCACATGCTCAAAGCCATCATCACAACGCTTATGGCGAAGAACACGCGGTTGTTCATCACGCGGAGGAAGAACGAGCCTGTCAGGCAGCCTGCCGTACGGAAGATGAAGTAGAGGCTCGTGGCGAAGGCGGCGTCGTTAAGGCTCATACCAAGACGCTCTATAAGGAGCTTGGGCGCAGTGGTGTTGGTGCCGACGTCGATGCCAACATGGCACATGATGCCAAGGAAGGACAGAAGGACGATGGGCTTGCCGAGAAGGCGGAGGCAGTCGCCGAAGCCCGAAACCTTGCCCGCGGGGGCTTCTTCCTTAATGGGGGTTACCAGCAGAAGGAGCGTGGCAAGCACGCCTGCAACGAAGTATACCAGGAACAGAACGCGCCAGCCCATGCCCAGAGAAGGAAGCACGCCAGTGGCGCCCCACATGGCTATGTAGGGGGCGAGGAAAGAGGCGATGGCCTTGATGAACTGACCGAACGTAAGGGTGCTGGCAAGGTTGTCGCCGCGGATTACGGTCGAGATCAGCGGGTTGAGCGATGTCTGCATCAGGGTGTTGCCTATGCCGAGCAGCGAGAACGACAGAAGCATTATGGCAAAGCTCTCGCCGAAGAGCGGAAGAACGAGCGACACGGCAGTCACGGCAAGCGACAGCAGCACCGTGTTCTTGCGCCCGATGCGGTTCATGAGCATGCCAGTGGGCACTGAGAAGATAAGGAACCAGAAGAACACCAGCGAGGGAAACACGTTGGCGACGGAGTCGCTCAGCCCAAGGTCTGACTTCACGTAGTTGGAGGCTATGCCGACAAGGTCGACAAAACCCATGGCGAAGAAGCAGAACATCACAGGGATGAGATATATGGTCTTGGTTGGTTTCATAAGTTATTTGTTTAAAGGATATACAACGAGCGAGGCCGACTTCTTCTTGCCGTCGCACTTAACTGATATGCTGTTGTATGGCTCTGACGGGAACACGAGGTTGGTCATAACCGAGCGTCCGCCGTTGGCAAAGGCCTCAACGCTGCAGTTGTCTACATAAAGGCGCAGTTCGTTGAGCTTAGATCCTACAACGGGGGCCACAGACACGGCAGGGAACTGGTCGCTGAACGAAACGTTTCCGCTCTTGCGGCGGTCGAAGCTCAGTGTGCCTTTGGCTGCATCATACATCATGCTTACGTTCTCGCCCTTTGTGTTAGAGAGCACAAGCTCAACGTTGCCGGCATTGTCATTGCCCAGAGTGAGCACCACCTCATAGGTGCCGCGCGGCTTGCTGAACATCTTGCTTATGGTCTTCGAGCCTGAAATATTCTTCTTCACGGCAGCCTTTCCTCTCATTTTCTCATTCTCTACAGAAGGCTTCGATGCCAGATATTCTGTCGTTCCGTCTGTATAGAGATACAGGTCGCGCGCAATGGTGTTGGCACTTCTATACTGCTGTGTGGGCGCCTGGTTGGCATACTGCCAGTTGCTCATCCAGCCTATCATTATGCGGCGTCCGTCGGGAGCGTTGTCAAAAGTTACTCCGGCATAGTTGTCCTTGCCATAGTCGGCCCATTTTGTAACCTCGGGCTTTGTGTCACAGGTAAACTTGTGGCCGTCGAATGTTCCGGTGAAATACTGTGTGGCGCTGCCGCCTGCAGGTCCGCCGGGGTTTATGTTGCACACAAGCACCCACTTGCTGTAGTTTTTGCCTTCAACCGGCAGTTCAAAGAGGTCGGGACACTCCCACACGCCCTCATGGCATCCGTAGCCCTTGCCGAAGCTGCTCTCATAGGTCCAGTCTTTCAGGTTGGCCGAAGAGTATATGCGCATCTCCTGCCCTGCCGCCAGAATCAGAATCCAGCGGCCGCTCTTTTCGTGACGGAACACGTGCGGATCGCGGAAGTCTGGCACGTCGGCAGTCAGAATTGGGTTGCCGTCATATTTGGTAAATGTCTTTCCGTTGTCAGTGCTGTAGGCCATGCTCTGCGTCTGGTTCTCGCCTGCCGTGGTGTAGAATGCCACTACGGCTTCGGCACCAAACCCAGCGGTATTGTCCTTGTCAACCACACAGCTGCCGCTGAAGATTGTGCCAAGGCCGTCGGGTTCAATGGCCAAGCCTTCGTCGGTCCAGTTTACGAGGTCACGGCTTGAGGAGTGTCCCCAGGTCATGTTCTCCCATTGTGAACCGTACGGATTGTATTGATAATAAAGATTGTATACGCCGTCTTTATAGAACATTCCGTTAGGATCGTTCATCCAGCCGTATACAGGCGTGTGATGATATGCAGGACGGAACTTCTCGCGGTTAGCAGTGTCAAAAGTGTCGGCATATGAAATGTTCTTCCAGCAGGCATAATCCTTCATTGCCGTAGGCTTGCCGTCAACTCCGTTTACATGGAAGTCGAACAAAACCTTCTTGCCGTCAAGATTCGAGATGTCCAGCGGAACGTAATAGTCTATATTGTCTGTGGCAAGCTTTACGTTCAATGTCTTTACAACATTATTGTCAACAATCACTTTGACATTGGTTATTTCTGATGACTCCTGCACAGGCAGCAGCACGTAGCGGCTATTGCCCTCAGCGCGCATAATACAATGCGACTTGCTCAGGAAAGACACATTACAATTCTGTGCAGCCACCTGAAAAGAGGCTGTTCCAAGAAGTAATGCTACAAGTATATTTCTTATTTTCATGATTATATTCTTTATATATCCTAAAAATTTTTCTCTATTCAAGACGGAACGGTTAATATTTTGCAGGTTCTGATCAGAGCTGTTATTTGTTCAAAATACGTTTCAGCACTTAACAAGGCACACTCTTCTGTTATGCTATATCCTTTATGAATCTGCAATGTCGGCAGCGTTCCTGCACCGCCGTCATTTTAATTTGACCAATGTATACAATATTGGCAATATCCTTTTAAAAACAATCTTATTACCTTTAAAAGATACATCCGCACGAAATCTTATGCAAAATACACCGCACATCCGCCGGATGTATCTTCATCAACTTAAAATACCTATCATCTTCTATTCCATGAATGCAACCGGCAATTATCCTTTAATCATAATTCTGATTCTGGGTGTATAATCCAGGTATGTAGAACAACTGATTATAAGGTATCGGGAAGAACTCGTTCTTGCCTGCCGTAAAGTGAGCATCGCGGTAATACTGTCCGTAATGCTGTTCCCTGGCACTTGTAACATTGCCGTTTTCATCGTATGATACTGGCGCGCCTTCCATCACGTTGCCGTTGTGGTCGAAGAAGCTGTATGTAGAGTTCTGCTCGCTTGCGAAGTAAGCGTTAAGTGTCTGAGAAGCAACACCCCAACGGCGCAGGTCGAAGAAGCGTCCGTTCTCCATAGCCATCTCAAGACGGCGCTCCCAGCGCAGGCACTTGCGTGCGTTCTCCTTGTTGTCGAAATACGGAGAAACAGGATATTCTGCTATCTGGCACTGGTCGGCAGCATATTCAATGTGCTTGTTCACAGAGTTGGCAGCACGGCGTCTGATATCGTTGATGATGACGCGGGCCTCAGACAGACGGCCGAGTTCGATAAGTGCTTCAGCACGCATAAGCATGACATCTGTATAACGTATTACATAGTCGTTTGTTGCAAAAGCCTGCCATGAATCATTGAAGGTCTCACCCTTAGAACGCTGCGGAACTTCCTTAAGCGATGTATAATAGCCATAGTCGGTAGCGTCGCGAGAGTTAGCCATAGTCTGCGTATATTCCTTCTCGTATTTGTATGGGAAAGATGGCATTCCTACAGTATGGAACAATCTCGGATCCCACTTCTGTGCAGTAGGCTGTCCGTTGATAGGATAGTCAACACTGTCGTTGTAATTGTCAAACATTGGCAGACCGTCCTTTGTCTTGAAGGCATTTACGAGGTTCTGAGAAGGCTTGTGGAAATCCCATCCGCAAGACCACATACCCCAGCAGCCGTTAAGCATTACCGACCAGTTGGCACGGCCGTAAGTAGTATGGTCATCCTCATAGTCAGAACACTGTACTGCAAACACAGACTCTTTACTGTTCTTATATTCGGGAAGGAAAATGTCGCCATAATCCTCGAGATAACCGTAATCAGAGTTGACAACTTCGTCGGTATATATCACAACGCTGTCCATATAGTTTGTGTTGATGTGGTCAACACCTGTACCTGCTTCATATCCGTTACCCCATGCCAGGTTAAGATAGCATTTTGCAAGGTATGCAGCGGCTGCCACCTTGTTGGCACGGCCGTCCTGGCCCGGTTCTTTTACCGGCAAAACATCGTAAGCAACCTTAAAGTCGCTGATAATCTTGCCGAAGAGTTCTTCATAAGTGTACTGGTCATTTCTTACAGACTCCTGTGTTCCGTCGTCTTCTACCCTCTCATCAATCCAAGGTATTTTACGGAATACGGTGAGCAGCTTATAGTAGAAATGACCACGGAGGAATTTAACCTCAGCCACACGCTGGCGTGTAGTCTCGGCTCCGAGCTTGCTCTCGCCGTTACGTTCAAGTGACAGCAATGCACGGTTGCAGCGAGACACGGCACAATAAAGACGATACCACAGCTCGTCCATCTCACCCGGAGTGGTAGAAGTCAGTGTTGTCCATATATCCATGGCATGATATCCTGTATCATTAGGTCCGCTTCCGCCCTTAAGACAGTCGTCAGACGTTATGTCTCCATAAGGAAAGAGATTAAACGGATATGAGAACCAGCAGTCGCCGAGCATGGCGTAAGCAGAGGTTACCATTCCTTCAGGATCAGAAAAGGCCTTATCCTCGTCTACCACAGCAGTAGGAGTATAGTCAAGAAAATCGTCACAGCTTGTCAGCGTAAGGCCCAGGACGCATGCTGCTAATATGCTATATATCTTTTTCATTTTGATAAATCGTTAAAATGTTAGAAACTTAATTGTAATCCGAATGAGAGTGATGTTGACAACGGATAGTTCCAGTCCGGGTTCTCCGGATCAGGACATGTAAGGCTTGAACTCTTTATTGTAAGCAGGTTCTGGCCTGAAAGATAAACGCGTGCACTTGTCATCTTAAGCTTTGAAATAAGACTTGAAGGGAATGTGTATCCCACCTGCAGCGTACGCAGTTTCAGATAAGATCCGTTCTCAACGAAATAGCTTGATGCGCGGCCTTCGTCGGCTGTATTGGTCGTTGACAGCCTCGGGATGGTTGAGCCGGTATTGTTGGTGTTCCATGCGTTGAGCAGTCGGTTACCCTTGTTAGATCCTGCGTCAGTAACAGCCCAGAAGTCTGTCTGGAATTTCTGGTTGTTATAAACATCCTTGTCGTAAACGCCCTGCCAGAACATGCTCAGGTCGAAACCTTTATATGTAAGGCCTATGTTAATGCCATAAGAGAACTTAGGAACGGGATTGTAGATCCAATCCTGGTCATCAGAGTTGATAACACCATTCTTGTCGAGGTCGGCGTATTTAAGTCCGCCTACACGCGCATTGGCCTGACCGGATGCATTAACTTCCTCTTGTGTCTGATAAAGTCCCTCAACAACGTATCCTACTATTGAACCATAAGGCTGTCCTGACTCTACGAGATTCTCCTTAGACGTATGAGCATAAGAGCCTGTTGCTGTTTCGGGCAGAGATGTAACCTTGTTGCGGAAGAAGTCGGCGTTGGCGTTGATGTCTAGTCCAAGTCCGCATGGCAGTGTCTTGCGGTATCCGAGCATAAACTCCATACCCCAGTTGCGCAGCGAAGGACCATTCATCCATGTTGCACCACCCTCGCCCTTTGTACCGATATATGCCGGATTAATAAGCATGTCGTCAACGTCCTTGATATACCAGTCGATAGAACCATAGAGCATGTTGTGGAACAGCGTAAAGTCTGTACCTATATTATATTGTGTGGCCGACTCCCACTTCAGGTTTGCATTAGGCAGCTGTGTGGCACGGTATCCAGAAGGGAATGTGCCCGAGCCCTGAAGGAAAAGGTCATAGGCTGTAGAGGTTATACGGTCTAATCCATAATCAGCGACATACAGTCCGAATTGTGCGTTATTGTCTATAGCCTGGTTACCGGTCTTACCCCATGACAAACGTATTTTCCAGTCGTCTAACCAGTCTTTTTCAAGCAGTTTGGATACACGGAAGCCTAATGTGGCTGCGGGGAATGTACCCCAGCGGTTGCCCTTGCCGAAACGTGAGGAACCGTCGCGGCGCATCGTGAACGAAGCCAAGATAAGATCATCATAATTATAGTCAACCTTACCGAAGAAAGAAGCGAGCCTGTATCCTACCATTGCGCCGGCAACGCGGGCTGTGCCTGTTGCAGCGTTAGGCCACATATAGTCAGGATCTTCGAGTGCATAGCCTTCATTGTAGCCAGACCAGTCGATAGAGTTCTGCTTTGACAACTCGACACCCAGCAGAACAGAGAAATCATGCTTGTCGGCAAGCGTAAAGTTGTAAGTGGCTGTGTTAGACCATGTCCAGTTCATATCATTCTTGTTAGAGAGCGTTGTGCTTGCAACGTTGTTGTTGACGATATCTGAATGGAAGGTATGATTCATCGACTGTATAAAAGATGTATAGAAGTCGATACCGAAGCTTGAACGGAGCACAAGGCCTTCAATCGGCTTCAGCTCTACGTATGCATTACCGAACAGACGCCAGTAGTCAAGATGGTTATCACGGTTCTGATACATCTCGCGGAGCGGGTTCTGACGGTCGGACATGCTTCCTACAGGACCACCGAATGTTGTTCCGTCAGTCTCATATACCGGCACGATAGGAGCCATTTTCAAGGCATTCTCCATTGGCGCACAGTCAACTTGTCTCGACCATGTTATGGTGAAGTTTTCGCCTACTGTCAGATTCTTGTTAATGTTGTAAGAAGAATTCATTCTGGCAGAAATATTCTCAAACGAAGTATACTTCAATATACCCTCGTTCTTTTTGTATCCTAAAGAGAATAATGCCGAATATTTGTCTGTTGCGTTAGATATAGACAGGTCGTAGTTCTGAGAGAAGCCTGTACGCGAAATCTCATCAAGCCAGTCTGTATCTGAATATTTCATTGTTTTTGCGCTGTTGATAAATCCGTCATAACGGCCGTTTACAGTATAATTCTCATACTGTTCTGTTGCCGGATTCCATACCGTGATAGGGGTTCCGTTGGCGGCGTTGAGATTAAGTCCGTAGTTGGCTGCATATGTAACAGGGTCTATTCCGTCGTTCAGGGCTGCCTGAGCCATTGCAGTGGCATATTCGGCAGAATTACACAGGTTCATCAATGACTGTGATGTGTAGAACGAAGCCGTAAGATTTGCAGAAAAGTCAACCTTCATCTTGCCGCCTTTCTTACCCTGCTTTGTCGTGATAATGATGACGCCGTTAGACGCGCGCGAACCATAGATAGAAGCCGAAGCCGCATCCTTAAGCACCTGCATGCTCTCAATGTCGTTAGTGTTAAGAGAGTTGAGAGACATTGTTGTTGGCACACCGTCGATTACGAAAAGCGGGTCTTGTGAAGAGTTGAACGAACCGATACCACGTATTCTTACTGTTCCTGTTCCTATTGGCGAACCGTTGCCTGTAACAGTCATACCCGGAACACGGCCCTGCAATGCACGCATCGGGTCGGCATCCGGACTTGTCTTCAGGTCGTCTGTCGAAACTACAGACACAGATCCTGTAAGGTCGGCTTTACGCTGAGTGGTATAACCTGTTACAACAAGTTCGTCCATAATGTTTCCGGCTTCCTCGAGCTTTACAACCATGTTCTGACGCGCCGGAAGCGTCACTGTGTTGTAACCTACATAAGAAATTCTGATCTTGGCGCCTTCCTTCACCTTTAATTTAAAGTTTCCGTCTATGTCGGTTACAGCACCGTTTGTCGTACCTTCTTCAAGCACACTGGCTCCAATAACCGTCTCACCTTGATCGTCTTTCACCGTACCGCTGACTTCCATCGTTGTCTGAGCCGTGGCATACAAGCCGAAACTCATTAAGACGAAGAACAGCACAATACGCTTTACGCTTGATAGCATTAGTTTAATGTTCTTCATATTTTTACTGCGTTTTTATGGTTTAATAAATTGTTTATCGTGACTTTTGTCGCTAGCAAAATTATTTAGATTATGAAATTTCTGTTAACAATTTTATACCAATGAATTAAAAATTTCGTTCATGTAACAAAATTTACATACTTTGTACGATTTCTGTGGTCTATTTTGCCCGTTTCATGGCCAATAAAGCCTAAAAGGGCTACACACTTATTAACATTTTCTTTATATTCCTTGATGCGGCAACAGAGATATGCCGTGGCTGGACACGGCGGCAGAGCAGGAATGAACAGACAGGACGAACAATAATGCAGACGAATCCCGAAGATAAATATGAGGTTAAGAAGTCTTGTTTTGTTTTGTCTGGTTGGCACCGGGAATGAAAAGAGAGTGTGTCAAAACTAAAATGGGCACTCTACAAAGTTACAGATTATAACCATAGCACTAAAAAGGGTCGTATAAAACTCTGTATTGAGTAATTATACGACCCTTCATTTAGCTTTTTGGAGATGCTCAAGTTTCAAATTATCAGCTCATATTTTTTAAGAATGGAGTTTTGACACACACCACGCAATAATTATTTTTCACTGATATTATCTGACAAGCCGACTACACGCCGCGGCCCTCGTTAGGCAGATGGCCGAAATAGTCTTTAAAACACTTGGTGAAATAAGACGGCGACGAGAAGCCTACGTCGTAGGATATCTCCGACACGGTCTTCGATGTGGTGCGCAGCAGCTGCTCGGCGGCCTTCAGGCGCGTTATGCGTATTATCTCAACGGGCGACGAACCTGTGAGCTGCTTCACCTTACGGTAGAGCTGCACGCGACTAAGGCCAAGTTCGGCGGCAAGAGTCTCCACATTGAGCTCTGAGTCAGACAGATGCTCCTTCAGGCGATGTCTGAAGTCGGCCACAAAGCGTGTATCAGGATCGTCGGCAGCCTTGTCCTCCTCTGCCTCGGCACCCGAATAGATATTTTTCAGTTTCATGCGCTCATTGAGCAGATTGCGCACTCGCGACAGCAGCACGTTGCTGCTGAAGGGCTTGGTTATGTAAGCGTCGGCGCCGCAGTCGTAGCCCTCGGCGCGCTGGTCGTCGAAGGTGCGGGCAGTGAGCAGTATGACGGGCACATGGCTCGTGGCTGTCTCCGCCTTCAGCCGGCGGCACATCTCAAGACCGTCCATCACGGGCATCATCACGTCGCAGATAACCAGGTCGGGCACATACTTGACGCACAAGGCGAAGCCCTCGCGGCCGTCGGACGCGCACTTGACATCGTAGTGGGCCGAGAGCAGGCTGACGATATAGTCTTTAACGTCGCTGTTGTCGTCTACCACCACTATCGACTTGCGCTCGCCGTCGTCCTGTGCCGTCATCATCTCCACGCCGCCGCTCATAGGTATGTCTGCCGGAACGCTGTCGCCTGTCTCCAGGGCTGCTGCATCAGGCTGCTCCACTATGGTTTCTCCGGGCTGCGTCAGCGGCAGACTCACCGTAAACGTTGCCCCGCCGTCGGCGTTGGCCTCTGCCGTAACCTGTCCGTGATGAAGGTCGACAAAGGCCTTTACTATGGCAAGCCCGATGCCCGTGCCTCCGCGGTTTTCGGCTGATGCCTGGAAGAAGCGGTCGAACACGTGGTTAATCTTGTCGCGCGGTATGCCTATGCCCGTATCGCTTACGGTCAGGCGCGCCATGCCGCCGTCGGCAGCAAGACTTATCCTCACTCTGCCGCCCTTGCGGTTGTATTTTATGGCGTTGCTGATAAGATTATAGCATATACGCTCCATCTTATACAGGTCGGCCTCTATGTTTATGTCGTGGCCGCAGTCAACGCTCAGCTCCACGTCCCTGCTGTCGGCCAGCGGCGCAAAGTTGGCCACCCACTGCCCTACGCTGTCCGACAGGTTGAAGCGGCTCACGGTGAGCTGCATCTTGCCGTTCTGAATCTTGCGAAGGTCGAGAATCTCGCCAACAAGTCTGAGCATGACGTCGACATTCTTTCTTACCAGGCAGAGCATGGAGCGCTGCTGCGTGGTCAGGTTGTCGGCCTCGAGCATGCGCCTGACGGGGTCGGCAATGAGAGTGAGCGGTGTGCGGAACTCATGGCTTATGTTGGTGAAGAACACCAGCTTGGCGTTGGCTGCATCCTCGCGCATGCGCCGCTTTACGACGATGGTGCGGTAGAAGGCTACAAACGAGAGCACCAGCAGCACAAGGATGATGATGAACATCATGAGGTAGACCTTCTGATGGCTATACTGCGTGAGATACATGTTCACGCGGTCGTGCATCATGTTGAGCTTGTCGTTTAGCTTGTTCATCTCTTCGGCCTGCATCAGCAGCACCTCGGCGTTGTCTTTGGTTACGAGGGCTGTCTTCATCAGGTTCTCGCGCTGGTAGGGATGCTTCTCAAGAATGCTCATGGCCAGCTGCATTACCATGTCGCCGCGCGTGGGATAGATATATGATGCGTCGAGCACGCCGTCGCGCACCAGCTCGATGCCTCCGCCCTTGCCCGGCAGGGCGTCGATGCCGATAAACTTTATGCGGCCTGCCAGTCCGCGTGCCTGGGCTGCCTGACGCGCACCTAGGGCCATGCGGTCGTTGTGCGCAAACACGTAGTCGATGTTGCCGCCCACGCTGTCGAGCATGGCCTCCATGGCCTTGCGCCCGCTCTGCTGCATCCATGTGCCGCTGCTCACGGCCACCAGCTCTATGCCCGGATAGTGCTTCAGGGCATCGGCAAAGCCCTGATGGCGCTCTATGGCCGGCGACGAGCCTTTAAGGCCCGTAATCTCCAGGACACGCCCCTTGCCGCCAAGGCGCGAAGCGATATACTCGCCCATGGTGCGCCCCATCTTTACGTTGTCGGCGCCGATAAATGCCGTGTATTTGTCTGAACCGGTCTTGCGGTCGAAAAGTATTACGGGTATGCCTTTGTTGTATGCGTTCTCGATGGCCGGCGTAACGGTGTTCATCTGGTTTGGGGCGACAATAAGGATGTCGACGCCATCGTTTACAAAGCCGTTTATCTGCTCAGTCTGCCTTACGTTGTCGTCGTTGGCCGAGGCCACCCTCAACGTGACGTTGTCGTAAAGATAAGTGCCGGCAAGCATCTCGGTGTTGAGCTTTTCGCGCCAGATGTCCTCGCTGCACTGCGACATGGCTATAACATACTCCTTACGGTCGGAACAGGCCGTCATGAGCGTTAACATCAATAAAGACAAAACGTAAGCAATATTTTTCATAGTCTGACCTCTGTTGGTTAATGCCTCACATAAGAGGCTATCCTGCATTGGATAAAAAAACTTTTTTGAAAGAGCAGCGGCACGCATGCCTTAGGAAACGGGCGGCCAACATGCCGCTGCTCTTTATATATTATATAAGATGTGTAAACAGAAGCATCATACGGATGACCTGCTGAAGCGGCGGGCCGGCCGCAGACTGGCCGGCATCACGTTGCCAAAGGATTTGGCAGGCACGACTGACATACACATCACAGGTTTCAGTAACATGACATCAACATTATTTGTCGAGTCTCCATACGCAGCCGTCCTTGGTGTCTTTCACCTCGAATCCGGCAGCAGCCAGCTCGTCGCGTATGCGGTCGCTTGTGGCCCAGTCTTTCTCGGCCTTTGCCTTTGCCCTGAGGCTCAGCACCATGTCTACCACCTTGCCGTAGGCTTCCTCGCGTGCGTCAGACGAGTTGCCCTTCTCTTCCTTCAGTCCGAGCAGGTCTATCGCAAAGAGGCGCATCGTGTCGGCAAGCTCCTTCAGGCAGTCGGCGCAGATAGTGGCCTTGTGGTCGAGCAGCTTGTTGACCACTCCGCAGGCCTCAAACAGATAGCTGATAACCTGAGGTGTGGCAAGGTCGTCGTTCATGGCGTCGTAGCACTTCTGGCGCAGGTTCTTCACAAACTCCTCGGTCTGTGCGTCGCACTTGTCTGACACGGGCACGCGGTCTAAGTCGGCGATGCCTGACATCAGTCGGGCCAGTCCCTTCTCGCTTGCCAGCAGGGCTTCGTTAGAGAAGTCTACCGTGCCGCGGTAGTGGGCAGAGAGGATGAAGAAGCGTATCGTCATGGGCGAATAAGCCTTGTCGAGGCTCGGATGGTTGCCCGTGAAGAACTGCTCGAGCGTGATGAAGTTGCCGAGGCTCTTGCCCATCTTCTGTCCGTTGATGGTTATCATGTTGTTGTGCATCCAATATTTCACCATCTGGTCGCCCTGGCTTGCCACAGCCTGCGCAATCTCGCACTCATGATGCGGGAACACGAGGTCCATGCCTCCGCCGTGTATGTCGAAGTGGTCGCCGAGATACTTGCGTCCCATGGCCGTACACTCGCAGTGCCATCCGGGGAAGCCGTCGCTCCAGGGGCTCGGCCAGCGCATGATGTGCTCGGGCTGCGCCTTCTTCCACAAGGCGAAGTCGGCCTGGTTGCGCTTCTCGCCCACACCGTCGAGTTGGCGGCTGGCGTTGATAACGTCGTCGAGGTTGCGTCCCGACAGTATGCCGTAGTGATATTTCTCGTTATATTTTGCGATGTCGAAATAGATGCTGCCGTTGCTCTCATAGGCAAAGCCGTTGTCTATAATCTGCTTCACCAGCTCCTCCTGCTCTATGATGTGTCCCGTGGCGTGAGGCTCAATGCTTGGCGGCAGCACGTTGAGCGCCTTCATGGCGTCATGATAGCGGTTGGTGTAGTGCTGTGCTATCTCCATAGGCTCGAGCTGCTCCAGACGTGCCTTCTTTGCTATCTTGTCGTCGCCATCGTCGGCATCGTGCTCCAGATGGCCCACGTCGGTGATGTTTCTGACGTAGCGCACCTTATAGCCCTGATGCTTGAGGTAGCGGAACAGGATGTCGAAGGTTATTGCCGGGCGTGCATGGCCCAGATGCGGATCGCCATACACTGTAGGGCCGCACACATACATGCCCACATTGGGGCTGTGGATAGGCACAAAGAGCTCCTTACGGCGGCTCAGAGTGTTATATATAAAAAACTTTTGTTCCATATTTTATTGTTTAAAATTAAACATGTCATTAACAGAATGATAACGCAACCCGACAACAAAACCACCAAGATACGTTTGAGTGTTATGCCGAGATGCAGCTTATATTATGCAAAGATAACGCAAATCATTGGTTTAACAAAATCAATGCAATGTTTTTTGAAAATATGTCAAAAGTGAACATCAGAAGCCACGCCTCTCATTTATATGCCACGGATAAAAATATTCGCTGAATAAGATTTCACATTCCGGCTATTTATACTTGAATCACATTAAAGCCCCAATCTGTTATTAAGATTCGGTCGGGATTTTTGTTTTATCTTGAGCAGATTTTCGTTAAATTTTTCACAAGCACTCTTATAACTGGCTACGCCGAAGTTAAAGGAGTTCAAGCAGTTAGAATCAAATGCCAACGTAGTGCTTGCGACAAGAAGCAACAAGACTTTTGGAGCCTCCAAGTAGTGCAATGTAGGGACGCACCCCAGGTGCGTCCACCTATCATCAAACATTCCATTTTATCGTAAACCATTGTAATACAATGATTATCGGGAAACGCTGTTTAATTTGCCTGCGCTGAACTTGGTATGCGCTTATCGCCTTGCACCGATAGAAATAAAAAGACGGGCTGAAAACAGGAATGCGCAAAATTGATAAAGCTATGTGCAATCTAATGACTGATTTGGGGGTAACATACAGACTGCAACAACGTCTGCCTCCATCAGTCGCAAAAATCATAAGGAGAAAGCACGATTATGCTTAAAAACATTCAAGAAGAAAGATTTAAAAAGAAAAACTGTAATCAAAATCAGACGTACAGGTTTCAAATCATTAACCTATCGTTTACGCATCGTAACTCGGCCACTTTTCACCCAAAAGTGGCATGTTTTTCAAGGCCAAACCGGCCTTTTGATTTTCATGTTTTGGCGAGTGGTTTGTTGAGAAGATGCAGAGAGGCATCAGCAGGCATGTATCACAGCCTGCCACATGGCGAAAGAGAAGCTGCGCACCATAAGGGATGACAAAAGGACGTGCCGCCCAAATTCCCATGAAAGGAACCGGACGGCACGGAAAATATCAACTTAGCCCTTAAACGAAGTTAAAGGCAGAAAGCAGGAACATCAAAACTAGCATTTCGGGTGGATGTCGAGCTTAACAGGGCGAACCATGTTCTTGGCATCAAGGATGGTGTCGAGATCTTCCTGAGTAAGTATTCCTTCCTCAAGCACAAGCTCAACAACGCCGCGGCCTGTCTCCATGGCCTTCTTGGCAATCTCTGTAGAATGTTCGTAACCGATGTAGGGGTTGAGGGCTGTAACGATGCCGATGCTGCGGTTAACCTCGCGGCGGCAGTTATCCTCATTGCTTGTAATGCCGTCAACACAGAGCGTGCGCAGTGTGTCGCATGCATTGGCCATAAGGTCTACTGACTCGAAGCAGCACTGAGCCATGACAGGCTCCATGGCGTTAAGCTCCATCTGGGCAGCCTCGCCGGCCATGGTGACACAAAGCTCGTTGCCGATAATCTTAAACGCAACCTGGCTTACAACCTCAGGAATAACGGGATTTACCTTTCCGGGCATTATTGACGAACCGGGCTGACGTGCCGGGAGATTGATTTCTGCGAGACCGCAGCGCGGACCGCTGGCCAGCAGGCGAAGGTCGTTGCTTATCTTGCTCATCTTAACGGCGATGCGCTTCAGCTCTGACATATAGCCTATCATGCAAGATGTGTCTGAGGTTACGCCCACGAGGTCTTTTGCGAGAGTGATGTCCCATCCGGTAATCTCAGCCAAAGCCTTAACACACTTCTCTGCGTAGCCCGGCTCAGAGCAGATGCCCGTACCTATGGCAGTTGCGCCCATGTTGACCTCAAGGAAGTCGGCTGCAGCCTGGTCGAGATGCAGCAGCTCTGCCTCGAGTATGCTTGCAAAGCCTGAGAAGGTCTGTCCGAGAGTCATCGGCACAGCGTCCTCGAGCTGTGTGCGTCCCATCTTTACGATGTGTGCAAACTCTTCCGACTTCTTGCGGAATGCTGCGATAAGCTCTTTGATATGTGGAACAAGGGCAAGATGGCTGGCATACATGCCCATGTGGATAGCCGTAGGATATGCGTCGTTGGTAGACTGTGAGCGGTTCACGTGGTCGTGAGAAGAGCAGTGCTCATAGTCGCCCGGCTTGAAGCCCATGTGTTTCAGCGCAATGTTGGCGATAACCTCGTTGGCGTTCATATTGGTGCTGGTGCCTGCTCCGCCCTGAATCATGTCCACGGGGAACTGGTCGTGATACTTGCCGGCCAGTATGTCCTGACAAGCAGCCTTGATACCCTCATACTGGGCATCGGTAAGCAGCCCGAGCTGATGGTTTGCCTCAGCAGCAGCCCACTTTGTGTATGCCAGACCGTTGATGAACAGAGGATACTGGCTGAGTTTGAACTTACTGATTGAGAAATTCTCAACGCCGCGCAATGTCTGTATGCCATACAATGCGTCTGCCGGAATCTCACGTGCGCCGAGGAGGTCGTGCTCCATACGGATATTCTTTTCTGAATTCATAGTTTTAAGGTTTATATTTCAATTATGTGTTTTTACTATATTATTAAGGTGTTTCGGCATTATGTTCTGCCTCCTTCCTTTCAGTGTCAAAGATAGTGCTAACTTTTCATTGTGCCAAACATTATCAGGTTTTTAACACATCTAACGCACGTATTAGCGTAAAACAGACTAAAAAGCAGTACATATATCTTACAAATAGTCAACAAACGGCAAATTTGGCACCGTCATCTACTCACCGGCAGTCATCTGTCCCATCTCCGTTCTTTCCGGTATGTCCTCACAACTGGCATAAAAAAAATAATGGGAGCATCCTCACGGACACTCCCATTCTCTCCTGCAACTTGACCTGTCGGTCAAAATATAAAAAACTTACCTAACTCTTATTTTCGTCACCTGCGAGCCGCTCTCTGTCTCTGTGCGCACGACAACCATGCCGCTGTCGACACCATTGAGAGTGCAGGTGAAGTTGCCATTGGGCGATACTTTCTTCAGAAGTGCACCGCCTGCCGACCATACGCTCACTGAACGCAGAGCCGTGTCTGACGTAACGACAACCTGGCGCGGAACGATAGAGCTTACGCTGACGTTGCCGTCGGCGCCCGTTTCGGTTATGCCCGTTGTGCCCGAGCCGTGACCTATCAGGAAGTAGCGGCCGTATGACGGACCGTTCACCGTGAGCTGATAGCCCTCGTAGAGCGGTGTCTCGCTTTGCAGCTCGGCGTCGTAGATAGCGGCATCCTTAACGGCTGCCACGCCGCTGAACGTAAGAGTTACAACTGAGCCGTCGGCTGCCGTAACGCCTAACGGTATGCGCTGTGCGTCTTTCAGCTGGTTGACGCTCACTGCCGTGTTGCCGGCCACGGTGTAAACCTTAGGAGCGTTGTCGGCATTGCCTGTCAGTCCGCTAATCATCTGTGCGTCCTCCATGCCGAAGCCGTTGCTTGCCGAAGCAGTATAGCGCACAGCCGCGCTGCTTGAGCCTTCAGCGTCTTCTGCCGTTATCTTGAGAGAAGCAGTCTGTGAGCCTTCACCTGTTGAAGTTGTTTCAAACTTCTGCATGTCAGCAGTGAATTTAACAGTCACATTAGCATCATAAATTGTTTCTGCCTCTGTTTCATGACCGAGAGCCTCAACATAGAATACTGAATATGGTGCAATAAGAGATGTCTGAGCAGACCATCCGTTTTCAGTAAAAGCAACCGCATTGTCTTCTGACATATCGCCAATCCAATATTTCTGTGCCAGCACGTCGCTATTGCTCTCAACAAACGCCTGAACATCGAGAGGAGCCATAAACGGATTACCTACCATCAGATACTTGCCGTCAGCAGACGGAGTAAGCGTAACCGTAACATTTTCTTTTGGAGCGTAATTTAACGGGTTGCTTCTATCCAACAAGTCTGTTACAAGCAGCTTGCCTGCATTGGTACGGTTCAGAGTTCCTGTACTTACACCATAGTTAGTGTCGGCCTTCGGGAAACGGAACAGCAATGAGCTTTTGGACGTAACGCCCTTGATGGAGAATCCGCCACCTGCAATATATGGCACGCTTGCGTCGTTGTATGCAGAGCTCCATTCTGTAGTAAACGATACAGGAGTGGTGCCATTGTCATTTTCAACGATGTTTGCTCCTGTACTCCAGCTGCGCTGGTAAACGGCAGGATTCAGGCGGCTATAGCCTCCATCAGTGAAGTTGATATCCTTGAAATACTCTGTCTCTTGCTTTCCTGTTGTAGGAACATACCAGTCGCCGGCAACAACGCCCTGCAGCGGTGTGCTTACGGCTGTCCACTGCCCCGGAGTAACCTCCACGTCTGTCCACGCCTTGTTATAGAGCAGCTGCTCGGCATGCAGCATCTGTGCGCCCAGTTCAAAGTGGATATCGCGGCAAATATTTACACGGTAGCGCTGAGTGGTGAGCGCTCCGTCTTTTTCATAAGCCATCAGGTCATACTGAATATTCTCTGTCGGCAGTTCCATATAATCCGGACGGCTCGAATTTGTCCATGCGCCGCCATCGCCATATCCTGCCATATAAAGCTCAGCCTTGCTTCCTTCTGGCATGACAACATTAGAGAACAGCATCGGCACGAAACCATTGGCCGTAGTATTAGCCTCGTTAGTCGGATAGCTGTCACCATCAGCCTTCTTCAATGCAGACTTATCCGCGCGCTTCCAGTTGGCATCGTTATTCCAGTTGCTTGTAGCGTCTGCACCACTCCATACTAGATTCTCGGGCACCACCTTCATGTCGACCGTGAACACGCCGAAACATGCGTTACTTACATTCGATCCATGCTCTTCAAAGTGAACGGCAAACGTATAGGTATATCCTTCCTTGGGCTGAAACTGGAAGCCGTTTTCTTGTTCCGTAGTGGTGTCGAAATAAATATTCATGTGGTCGTTATATTGCGATCCCTCGACATAAGGCTCAGCATACAACTCTGTCAAATATCCTACCGGCAACGAATACTCGCTAAAGTCAGCAGGGAAGAACGTTTCGTTGTTGTATTCCGGATCATCCGTGCCTACAAGATAGATATTCTTGAACACTTCTGAAGAAACAGAAGTTACCATACCTAATGATGTCGCATTACTATTTTCTGAAGAAAATTTAGCTCCACGCAAATCTACTCTCAACGGCTTGTCGGCTGTTGTCTCCTTTATCTGACTTAGGCCAATACGCAAACTTGGATTGAAATCGTCAGCAGGATATTTCACTGAGTTAAAGCCGGCATGCAGCTGCGGAGCATTACCCGAAGTAGTCAATACCAATGGTATATACGACCAACAAACAGCAGTCCATATATCCTCCGTTATTCCTCCAGGAGGCACTAATGTACGTATAGGCTGAACTACCAACTGTAACCCTGAATTCAAGAGAGTAATATCAAGGTTTTCTTTATGCAATACCAAAGGAGCATGCTGTCCGCCTTCTTCACCCGATTTTTCCAGATAATGGCTGATTATATCATACATATCTTTCGTAAACGCCCCGTTACCTTCAGCAGGAACACCTGTCAAATCCTCATTGTCTGTATAAATATTACGGAAGGCCGTAAGAGCATCCAACAATGATACACCATACGTTGTATTAACTTCTGTATATTCATCCTCCGTACCGAAGAACCAATCAAAATATACGCCATCCTTTATTTCTGTATAAATTGCCGTACCATCATCATTTACACCTGTCGGCACGCGCAAATTGGCAGAGAAGTTGAACACCTGACCAGCACAGAAGTCTGTAGACGGGTCAACGACCTCTCCGTTTACACGTATCAGATTTTGGGCCGTAACATAAAACTCTGTCTTGATTACACAAGCATCATCTATATTATAATTAAAATCAGAAGCATCTAATGTTTGATTTGACGGATCGTGAGTATTAATAAGTAATATATATGGACGATTTGGAGTAAGAGCTGAATAGAAGTCAACACTAAGAGACCTAACATTGGCTTCATCCGTATATCCATAGAAATATGCCTTGCCATCATTCATATTATTTGCTGCAAGATTCGGACGTTGCGTTATATCATAAACCTTATTTTGATCAAAAGGCATCTTGAAATAAAGTGTATGGTATTTTCCATTATATCCTCCTTGTTCAGGATCTTCGTTATTTCCAACTTCTATCACTGAAGCCTCAACAGCTCCCTTATAGTCAGTCTCATGTCCTGATTCAGCCAAATAGTTATTATATTTTGTTTTGTCAACAAAACAAAAATCTATGGCATCCTCATCATTTGTTGTTTCATTGTAGCCAAGACGAGACAATAGCTGTTCCCAGTCAAGCTCAATGTTTGTCAAGGTGCGGTCGTTTGTACAAGTGGCCTCCAGCTGTGTAACCTTAGCGTTAGGAGACATAACATAAACGCGGATATCATCGATGTAAATATCACCACCATTTGTTGACGCACTGTTATTGTCTATCTGAAGGATATAGCTGTCATAATCATCACTATTGGTATTGATAAACGAGAAATAAACCTGCAACCAGTCGTTATTACCACCCGTTGTACCATTTCGCTCTTCAAATCCTGGTATTTTGCCAGCTAATCCGCCATTATTTCTATATGTAGCAGGAATCTGTCCAGTCTGGTATCTATAGATAGGTGTATAATCTTTTGTTGAACTTGTTCCTACGCCTCTATCCTTTACACCCATAATAGAAAACAGAGCTGCCGCATTATTTGCAGAGTCATCACCTCTAGCACACTTAACCCATGCAGTAACGAACAATTCCGTACCTGGACACAGTTTGCGATCGAAAGGCAGACGGGCAATAACACCAGGACGGTCAGATACGTCGGCATACAAGTGATATGTACTTTGATTGCCCTTGCTGTTATATCTTATCGGGTCTGCATCATCAGGAGGATTATATGTGTAGTCTGTCCATCCCCAATTACTCCCATCTTTATCTCTACATTCAACATATGAATTCAAGATGCCATAATATCCCCATTCCGGACAATGAGAACCTGTCGGGCCTGTAAAATCTCCATCTTCAACACCTCCGTCATAGAATCCATAGGTACTGCTACTCCATCCAAGCGGGAAGGGATAACACTGTGGCAAGCCATATTTTTCAACCACAGCATCATCAAAGTCGAAGTTAAGCTCTGTGAGCAACTCATAGTTCTCCTTCAGATAGTCTGGCATACGATATCCATATGCACTGTTTTCTTTAGCATTCTCTTGGCTAACCTGCGTCTGTGTCAACAAACGTGACTCTTCTTTAAACGTAATATTATATCGTGCCACTAAAGTGCCATTCCTTGAAACATTAACTGTTGCTTTCGGATCGCTGCCGTCTGTCGGTGTATTTACAGACTGTGTATTGTCCGAATTTTTCACCGGATAATTTATAAATATTACACGGTTTTCACCAGATAAGGACGTTGTTAAAAGAGTTATACCGGCTGTATTGTTATCTAAGCTTACTGTTATATCACCATCTGCCTCATTTGTACCACCATTAGGCGTAAGATAGCTTCTGGCATCCATAGACAGCGCAACCATTTCATCTGTGTAGTCGGGCAAACGTGTGGCAGGCATGGTGATGTCCTTCTCTTCAATAGGCTTTCCTGCATTTAATTGCTTAGCAGCCCAACTGGTTTCATCCTCAATAACGCGGATAAAGTAAATAAAACGGTGAGACAATGTAGGCTCCCAATAACCACCATTGGCGAAACTTGAATTCTTTGAGTCGCTACTAAAATCTTCCGTAAAATCTGTATATCCTGAAACATCACATGCCACAAGATACCAGTTCTGATAACCAGTTTTAGGCACATAGAAATCCATGACATACAAGCAGGCCGAACTCAAGGGTTGGCCGATATAGCCATTTTTAAATCTATAGCCGGTGCCATTTGCAGCATTATTTCCTACAGCTGTTCCCGGTGTAAGATAATCCACGATATCACCACTACCGGTATTGCCTGTGGCAAATGTTCCCTCTGTAAGATAATTATACCAACGCTGATATGTCTTGTTGTTGGTTGTTCCATTAAGATAATCCGGCAACGTAAGGGTTACACTCGTACCTGCATGCACATAGAGAGTGTCTATCAATGTATGAGCAGCCTGAATTTCAGTTTGATTATCATAAGCGATATTCATCGAAAGACTTTCATCTTCATCAAAATTATCCGCAGCATTATTGAGGTTAAGACTTTGACGTAGATCGTACCACTTGGCTGGTTTATGCTGAACTGATATTTGTGTCAAATCAACTGTGGGCGAATAAAAAGTTACCTCACTAAGGCCAATTTGTTGACTACTAGAATTATTCTTTCTTGTAAATCTTAAACGTACATAACGACCTTTTAAATCTACCTCTTGAGTTATTAAACTTTTTTCATTATTCGTTATAGTTGTAGCCGCAGATTTCCACGATGATTTATCAGAAGAATAGTAAAACTCTATTCTACCTGGAATTTTTCCAGTATCACCAAAATAAAGTTGTACATTAGATATTTTTTCATAATTTTCACCTACATCAAGATAAATTGAAGGATAGTTGTCATCTCCAAAACTCGTTTTTGATTTCCACATGGTATTATCCTTACCATCAACGGCATTTTTCTTATCAGAACCCGTACCGGTAGAAGAAGCATCATATGCTGATACATTTTCTACCTTTTCCTCTCCAAATGAATGATATTTATCTCCTTCTACCTGCGCCACAACATTCTGTGCAACGAGCATTGCGCAGAAAAGGATGAGAAGCGTATATAAATTATGTTTGTATTTCATGATTTAGTTCCTCCTTGATTTATTTTATGAACATATTGAGCATCTCATGACGCAGATAGTCGAGGCCGAACTCCGATGTACGTGTTTGTTTGCTGTATAACGGATAGTTCGTAAGGTCAGCCGTGGTAAGTTTAACGATGTATGTGCGGTTATATGTTGCGCCATTATCCTGCCACGTAACCAAAAGGCTAAGATCAAAAGTCTTGCCGGCAGATGCCATAACATGGCCCTTAACCGTGGTAACTCCTGTTGTTTCGCCGTCAAAGGCAATGCCGCTGACGCCGTCAGGCATGTTCCATGTGCAAGAAAGATCTGTAACACCGGCTGTTGCTCCATTTATGCCATTTACGGTAAACTCAAACTGGCATCCTTCGGGAACTACTATTTGATATGTATTATCAAAGCCTGTAATCTGAACTTCCACGGGCAGGCTTCCTATCGGGCTTACCCAGCATTGCGCGGCAAGGTCGAGGCCATAGTCGTTGAGCTGCAGCGTAAGCGGGAAGATGCTGTTGCGCGGAAGCTCGCCTCTTGAGGTGGTTGCCTCGTATGTAATTCCGTTCATCTCGTCAGTAGTAACGCTGACATTAAACGGATGACCATCCGGTGAAGAGTTTACATAAAAGTCAGGAATCGTAAGTTTACCATCATTATCCAAAGACCAACCGCCTTCAGGAACAGTTATTGTCTTTGTCGTTGTGTATGTCGCTCCTTCCAACGTTTTATCTGAGAAGAGAGTTATCTTGTCGGCATATCCGCCAAACGACAGGGCCGTAACCTTTGTGCTGGCCTTACCTGATATGCTCATTCTTATCTTGCTGACCAGGCGGTCGAGACCGATAGAGATGCTCTTGGTGGCAGCCGTAACCACAACCGTCTGCTTTGCACTCATGGGGATAAACTTGCCCTCAGCAAAGTTAAGCTTTGCAGCTGGATCTTCAAGCACGATATTATCTATATCTACATTCAAGTCGCTAAGATTTTCGTTGTCTCCCAACCCTGTAAGACTGCCCCATAAATCATCATAATAAGTATCAATGTTGGCAAAGGCATAAACGGTGTAAGTGCCTTCTGGAAGCGTGAAGGGGTCTGACACCCACGACTTCAGATTGCCCTGCTGCGCTGCGGTGTTACCGGCAAATTCATCATCTGTGTTGGGCAACAGTTTTTTGGTAACAACATTGTTGCCGCCTACAATTAGCACGCAGAGGTTGTGCATATACTCACCATTGGTGCCAACTTCGTCTGCCCTTGTGTTCAGGTCGCCTTCCTCACGTGCCGTAATGCTCAGCTGCAGCGTAGCGGTGCCGTCGCCACCCTGGTCGATGTCGTCGTCAAACGAGCATGAGGCAAGAGGCACGGCGCACAGCCATGGCAGCAGCCATAACATAGCCTTATATATATGTTGTTTCATTTTGTTCATAACGTCAGTGTTTTTTCGTTAAAGTCATTTTATCACATAGGCAGAGTCTCCGGGTCGAGCAGCAGCCAGTCGTTTACGTAAACATCAAGAATGATGTTCTCGTCCTCGCCGGGCACGTCGTTTCCGAGCGAATAGATGCTGTTGACCGTGAGTTTATAGATGTTGTTGCGCACAATGGCATACTCCATTATGCCCTTTGTTTCATCATTGTTGTCATTGCTGTGGCGCACCCACCATGTGTAATAGCATGTGGCGTCTTCGTATGTACGCACTCCGTAAGACTGCAAGGCGTTACGGGTAACAATGCCGTTCTGGTCGAGCTCAACTTTATAAGTTTCGTTCAGACTTGCCGAATAGCCGCAATTGCTGAGCATATATGCGCTCCATTTAAGACTTTCCTTAACCTGTGCAAGGTCTTTTGCTTCGTCCTGCCCCAGCAGGAAAGCCTTATAGCCTGACGGGTCGTTGTCGAGCAGCGATGCCGCAAAAGTCTTTACTGATGCCCAATTGTCGCAGGCATCGATTTTATCGTCAAACTGACTGAAGTCGGCACCATACACGTATGTCATCATGTCTTCCATTGATGCAAAGAGGTGAGTGCCGAGGGCGAAGAATGTTGCACCGCCTTGATAATTTGCCACGCCCTGCGGATTAAACTTTGCCTTGAACACCACGCCCGTGCTGTAGTCGCTGCCTGCCGCATCGGCTGCCGTAGTGTTTTCGAGGGTATAGCCTATACGTTGCCATGTTTCGGCTCCGTCAGAGACAGAAGTGCCCGGCTGAACGTAACCTGCCCACCAGTTGGGGTCTGAAGAACCGTTCATAAACCATGTTCCGTAAAGATTTCCATTCTTGCTTGCCGTCCACGGGTCGAGCACGTAATTTGTTGCTGCGTCGTTCTCGTCAGCAGTTTCATTGCCGAGATAAGACAGATTGGTGCCGTTAACATCGTCAGCAACGCGCTTTATGATATAGCTGCCTGCAGTAAGATTGTTCACCAGGGCTGCGCCGGTTATCTCAACTGTGGCACCAGTATATGCCGGGTCGGTACAAGGATAAGACGCTTCGGCCTTATAGTCGAGCCTTGCTGCCATGCGCTCTACGTTTACCGTAGCTTTTGCGGGGTCGCTCTCCGGGTTAGAATTGAGCGTCAGCGTGGCGTCGGCAGCTGATGTCATTACGAAGTCAGAATAGTCTGAGCCTGAGGCTGTCCATGCCGTGGTCTGTATATGATTGCGCACGTCGGCGAGCGTGAGCGACTGGCCTGTCCACCAGTCTGCGCCCGGATTTGCCACCACGAGCACGTTGTATGTTCCGTCGTCGAGGTCTACCTGCTGCGGCGTTGTTGTATAGGTGCGGTCGATGCCGTTGCCCGGCTCGGTATAGTTTCTAACGTTAAATGTTGCTACAGCCATGATTGGAGTTGTACCGCTGCTGTTCACTCCGTCAGTGCCGCTGCCCTGATAGAAGAAGGCCACGGCCGACTTTATCTCATTTTCATTAGTTTGCCCTTTTTCCTGTCCGTCGCCCTGTTCGCCTCCCGTGGGATTTGAGCGCGTAGGCGTGCTTTGCTGCGATGCGAAGCTGAGCGAGACATAAGAAGATGCCGACATGCCGCCTCCGCCCGTCGGAGCGGTGTCGATGTCTTCCTGCGCACAGCCGGCCGCGAGAGATGCCATAAGCAGGCATCCCGCAACGCCCTTAACTGTATGTAATATATTCTTGTTCATAGACATTCGTGATTTTTAGGTTGGTTGGCTGTTTAAATCACAGTTCCTCAAACTGCACCCGCTTGCTCCATCCCAGCACGCTGATGCTGATGTTTACGTAAGCCAGGCGGTCGCCCTTGAGGTAGAAGTCGAGCTGATAGTCGTAGCCGCGGTCGAGGAATTCCTGTTCCGAGTAGCGGTATATCTCCTCGCTCGTGCGCAGACGGCTGAGCAGGTCGGGCAGATTGACGCTCACCACTTCCATGTTAGTGTTTTTGTTCACTATAGACAGTATGCCGTCGTCCTTTGCATCGGCATGATACAATATGCGCGATGTCATAAAGTCGGCATGAGCAATCTTGCCCACTCCGTCTATCGGGTCGCCGTTATGGTCGAAGGCCGGCGTGCGGTCGTCGGTGTTCCATGTTGCGTGCGGCGTATAAACCACGGTGCTGGTCTCGTCGAGCGAGTTGTCCCAGAGGATGTGCGAGTTGCGGTCGGTGATGGTCATGTCATAGTTTGCCACGTCCATCTGTGTGGGGTCGTCGAGCTCGCGCATTGTCACGTTGATTTTCTTGGTGTCGCGCATGAGCGAGATTGTGTGGTAAGTAGGCTTTCCGGCGAACACCTCAACAGGTTCAACCTCCATGCCGTGCCACAGAGTGTCGAGCGGCAGTCCGTGGTTGTCAACAAGGAGCATGTCGCTGCCCTGCTGTGTTGTCTCGAGTCTTACGTCGAGAGCCGTCATGTCATCTCCGGCAGTAAGGTCAGAGCGGACGAAGCGTGCACGTCCCGACTCCATCTGCTCAGAGTAAGAGTTTTGTCCGGCAAGCACTATGAACTTATACTTGCCCGGGTCGAGGTCCATCTTCATTGAGTATGTAGGCACGGCCAGCGGCAGCGAGCTGCCCACGTTGGCCTCCGACTGGCGTGTGACATACTTGCCGTTTTCGTCGAACACGTAGACATCTACAGCTCCCACATGGTCGTTGAACATGTCAGCGCGCTCAAGATTGTAGTCGTACTTGAAGTTGAGATACAGCCCCATGGGACAGTCGTCTCTGTCTTCGGTCATCATGTCGCACGATGTGAACACCGGTGTCGACAAAGCCGCAATGCACAGCCAAGTCAGACGCTTTATTGAAAGATACTTCATAAGCATATATATTTTTTGTTTTTATTTCCTTTATCCATATTTAATTGTTGCATTGTCTTTGCGCGGCGACATTGCAGTCTATCCTCGCCGGGCCAGCCCGGATGCCTATCTGTCTGTGTTGCTTAAGCAGATGTTTAGCCTTGGGCTGTCGCTGTTTATGTTGTGGGCACTTGCCCTTGAGCGTCGTGCCTCGTTGTTGTCAGTTTTGGTTTGCGGCAACATTGTTCCGCAACGGCTCCTCTCTCTGTGCCGGAGCTGCCCCCCGCCGTATCTCATGGTGTCTCTGCGGGCAGACTTACATGCAGGTCACACCTCTGCGGCTTCTGCCTTTTTAAGAAAATGTGCGGCCGGCCCATACCGGCCGCACACGGATGTTGTCAATTAACTTTAACTTTTATGAAGTTCAATCTTATTAGAGATCTACGCTCTGGCTGCGCTTAGCCCAAGAGAGGACGTTGATTTCAACAGAGATGTAAGATTCCTTCTTGTCAACAGGTTCAGGAGTAACTTCTGTTACGTTAGGATCACCAAGGCTCTTAATGCTTTGAACGTTGATTTCGTACCAGTTGTTGCGGAGAACACCGTAACGGCCGAGATAATCAGCAGATTTACCAGCATAAATGCTATTGTCTGTTTCATAAGTTGCATCCCAAGGTGTCTGAGTTTCATCAAAGTGTCTGATGTAAACAGGATAATAAGCAACTCCGTTTGCATAATACTCTAATGTAATATGGTCATTAGCAAGAGTTGCAGCATTTGTAGGATATTCAGCAGCATCAGCCTTCAGTTTGCCTTTACCTGATTCATTAAGAACAATTGTAGCAACGGTACGTTTTCCGGCAGTTTCTGTTGAGAATGTAACATCAAAGTCTGTATCTGATGAAAGTGCTTTACCCTGATCTACATTGGCCTTAGCCCAAGCATTGAATGTAACATCATTCAGCAAACGTGCAGCAACTTCTTTCTTTACATTAGCTACTTGCCATATATCGCTTCTGTTGCCATCAACAGTATAGAACTCTGTTCCGCCATTGAATGTAGCCTTAACAATAACACGTGTAAGATTCTGCTCAAGCATGTTAGCCAAGTCTGTTGTATTCTCGAAACAATAAGCTGCAAATTCTCCGTTAGCAGGATTAACAGCCGGCAGAGTTGCATGCTCACCGCCAACAGTAGTAAGACCACCAACACCTGTAGTGTTATAATTATAGTCATCACCCCAATAAACTCTATAAAGTCCGCTTGCAATGGCTGTTCCGCCTATGAAACGATAATCGGTTGAACGAGTTGCCTTAAAAGCTTTCCATGTATTAAAATCTGTAACATCACGAACCAGCTTGTTGGTCTGGTTTGTATTGTCAAGAGCCCATCCGTCAATTGTATAAGTAAGCCCAGATCCGTCAGTAACAGTACCATTGGCATCATTATTTACAGTTACCTTAGCCTCAGCTCTTTCAACATAGATTGTTGCTGCAGGTTGAGCATCTGCCTCAGCCTTTGTCTTAAAGATTTTGCTGCCGTCGATAGTAACAAGAGGTTCTACAACATTTGCACTTGTAGGATCTTCAGTACCACCTTGTGCGTCAGCCATAATGGCATTTGACATCAGCAGACCATCATCATGCCAGCTGTAGTCTGTACCGATAGCTGTTTTGACAGCATCATTAAGTTCTGAAAGACTTTTACCTGTAGCAGCAGCTCCGTTAACATTCAATATACCACCTTCTTCAATAGAAAGGAGTCCATTATTGTTGAGAACTACCAAAGCCTTAATATCACCAGACACGCTGTTAATCTCCTGAGTAATCTTAGCTGTTGTTGTGATGTTGTCAGTTGTAGTGCCTTCCGGTGAGAAGTTCAGATCCATTTTATAAGCACTGTTTACCTTATAATCAATATCAGACTCTCCCTTAACAAACAGAATAAGAGTAGCATCCTTTACCTCATACTCTGCCGGTGTGCCGTCGTCGAAATTATCGTTGGCACGTGTACCAGGCTGCGTAGGGAGCTGAATGGCAAGGTTGATATAACCCTTACCCTTATCATTCCACTGTGGCTGTCCGCCATTGTCAATGCCATCTTCGCTTGAACAAGCTCCCAGCATCAGCGCTGCCAATGCGAAGGAAAATAATTTTACTTTTTTCATAATTTAAAAAATTGAGTTGGTTTAAAAAATATTTTTATCAATTCTCGTGTTTTTACATGTCGAGTATCTGCAGGTTTTTGTCCACTCCCTGTGCTCCGGCCTGCTTAGCCTGATTGAGCAGCTGGCGCGCCTGGCCGGTGTTGCCCTCGAGCATGGCCATCACGCCCTTGGCGTGCAGAGCCTGCGGCGAGTTGCCTGCCTTGCTGAGATAGCGCTTAGCACCCTCAAGGTCGCCGCTCTCCATGCGTGTGCATGCGGCATTGATGTTGGCCGTAGGGTCGTCGGGATACATGCGCACGGCGGTCTCCATAACCTCGTTGAACTCGCGCGAGCCCGGCTCGTAGGTCTGTGCCACCATATACATCTCCTCGAGCGAAAGCTGCTGCGGCTTGGTCTTCAGCACCTGTTTTGCCTCGTCTACCGAGAACGGGCGCACGCTGTAGCTCACCACATAGTCAGAGTGGCGCAGAGCGGGATACCATGAGTCGAGCATAAAGCGGTAGTCTGTAGGATAAGTAGACTTAATCTTCCACTCTTTGGCATCGGGGTCGAGCGTCTTGTCGTCGATGAGCTTAAGTATGGCGTCGCTGTTGTCGAGATTGCCCTCAACGACATACTCGCGCAGGCCTTCCCAGTCTTCAGGCGTAGACGATACGGTGAAGAGGCGGTCTTCTATATGCACGAGCTTGCGCACATAGTCCTTGAGCGTCTTGGCACGGTTCTGTGCCAGATATGCGTTATGCTCATAAGGCGACTCGGGCGAAGCATATCCGTGGATTTCGATGTTTGTTATGGTTGTGTTCTTGTCGTTCTTCACGAGGTTGATTGTGTTCACAATCTTCTCCAGCTCGCGCGGGTTGTTGCGGTATTCGGGATAGAGAGTGATTTTGTCAACGGGGAAGTCGATAAACGCGCGTCCTTCCTCATGGCGCACCTTCTGTGCCTCGGCTGCCGGGCGCATATACGGCATGAACGGCGTGCGCAGGCGCTTCAGCTCAACGGTGTTCTGGTCTTTCACGTCGCCGCATCCGCATAGGTCTTCAGCCACGATGACGTTAGAGTTCTTCATCCAGGGCTCATAGGGCAGCACGGCGCTGTAGTGGAGCGTCTGGTCGGTGTTGTTCTTACGTCTTACAGCCACCACGTTTGCCGGAAAGTCCTTATGTCCGCCTCGGCGGTAAGAGATGTCCTGCTTACGTCCGTTCACTACTATCTGCGGCATCTGCCTCTCCTCGGTGTTGTTAGTGATGATGGGCGTGAAGACGAGCCTCATGTTAGAAGGCAGCTTCAGCGAGTCCATATTGAGGTCGAGGTCAACCACCATAGTCTGGTTAGTGTTCTCTACCTTGATATTCTCTACCGTCACCGTCCGTCCGGCCAGCTTAGGCTCCACGCTCTGTGCCTGCAGCGCGAGCGGCGCGGCCAGCAGGCATGCACAATATATAGATAATCTTTTCATGTCCTTGGTGGTTTATAGTATCAGAAGATGTAAATAAGACTCAGCGCGGCCTTTGTCGGGCCGAAATAGTTGGTGTGCGACGACTTGAGCTTCTCGCCGCAGGTTCCGCACTTGTATTTGTCATACTTTATGTAGTCGTATCCCAGGCCTATGGATGCCTCAAAGTTCCAGTGCTTTGACATCACCCACTGATATCCTGCCGTTACGCCTCCGCCTGCATACCATCCTTCATAGCGGTGGTCCTCAAGCTCGGGGAAGAACCCGAAAGGCAACTCAACGCTGCTTGCGTTGAACTGTCCGCCCATGAGGTGGGCACCGATGAACCAGCCATTGAAGCTCTCGCAGAACCAATAGCGGTATTCAGGCATAACAAGCCAGTGGCGCAGACTCGACTGGTCGCCGCCCGACTGTTTCCACGGATTAAGACCATAGAACAGCTGCAGCGTGCTTTTCTTACCTACTGAGGCTTCAATTCCTAAGTTAGGAGTTGTGGTAGCCCAGTATAATGCATTGGTCTTCAACGCCACGTTCTGTGACAGCATTGTGGCTGAAGTTGCCAACACAAATAGTGCTGTACTTAATATGCGTTTAATCATAAATCCTGTAAATATTTTAGTTTTTTCTATTTCTCGGAATCTTGTTTTTATTCATAGTTATATTATCTCAGCAGATGCTATTATAGCATCGTTGACCAATCATTTCACATCGTAAAACTGCATTCTCAGACTGTGTTGTTGCCTTATGACAATTTCAGTTAGCAGTTTAGTTTACAGCCATGCTTGCGTGGCCATTCATGCTGATAGGTTCGTATATGTTATTTTTACCGATTACAGGTTTTTCACATTAGTAGTTCGAATGCTGGCACCATTTAAGGTTAAGCTCGTTCGAATTTTTGTGCTAAAGTTCTTATTCCAAGCAGCATGTTTGTAAAAAACACACCTTATTTAAGGAATATTTATCTTAAAACTTTTCAATTGCAAAAATAACAATAAGTAATTACAAAGGACCCCTCTTCGCGTTAAAAATCATTAATCAGGCACTTTTTCTCAATAAAAAGTTTTGGTGTCAGAAATATACTTTTTTGCCTTAAATACAGGGAAATGCAGGCATCAGGCAAGAAAAAAATACTTACATACATCAAGCATAGCCAACAAAAATATATCATCACGCACATTTTCGGCTTGCGTAAGCATATGCAGCGACAGAATGACATAATGAAAGAATATTAGAGCATACACTTACAATGTGATTCAGACTGACGTTCTCATACTGAAGTATTCAGAAATTAAAATCATCCGGCCGCAAAAACGGGCAGTTTTCGTGTGCAAGTGCAACGCCCTACGGCATAAGGCGTTACGCCGGATGAAGGCAATGTGTGCAATGTTTTTTGTCCCAATTAGGACAAAAAAGCCATTATTTCAATAAAAAAACAGGGTGGTTTCAGGGTCTGAAACGGCCTGTTTTTGATGCAAAAGTGGCCGAGTTATTCAGAAAAAGCTGCCCGTTTGGGCATAAATGTAAATATTGTTTACCAAAACACAGCCGTGCATGGCTCATCATTTTCTATTTCGTCAGAAAATCCGTACAAAAACGAAATGACACTTTGGCATGTAAAAGAGCAAATTATAAAGCAAGACAACACACACCACGAGCCCGAAGGGCTGCACCTCAGTAACCGTGGGTGGCACACCCACGGATTCAGACACCCCAAAGAGGCATCACCCGAAGTGGTGATACTTTTAATTAATAATGACTGTCAATGTAAAGGAAGATATTTCTCATCATATTCAATACCCATTGAATTCAAGAAGTTAATATATTCATCTCTCAGCGACACTTTTTTATGATGTTCTTTTTGTCCTCTCACATATTCCACAACCCTACTCAGTTCATTTGCGGAACAGGAAAATGCAGAATATCCGTCGGCCCATCCGTCCCACTCCGGAAAATTCACATTACCCTTAAGCCAAACACTAGAACTCTGCTTCACTATACGTGCAAATTCTGCCACCGACAGCTTTGTTGGTAACTCTGTTATCATATGTACGTGGTCGGGCATACCGCCAATACGTATCAGCCTGGCCCCGAGTTTCTTCACGATTCCCAGTATATAAGCATAAAGCTCTTTCTCATGTTCTATGTATATAGTTCTTCCCCGCAAATGGGTAACAAATACGAAATGAATAATTATCTTTGAATAGCTCATGTGTCCTGAATCTTTATGTGAGTGTTTAATAATATGTTTTTCTTTATTATTTATGAAACTCCCATGCCAGACTTTTATTGTGCTTTTATCTTTATAATTATAAAATATGTCATGATAATATAAGAGTAGCACCGCTTCGGGTGCAGGTCGCCACTGCATCGGGGAGTCCGGGCGTGGCTTAGCAAGGCTGCGCCACACCCGGTTACAGAAGTGAAGCCCTACGGGCTGCATATCCTCTTGCGGCATCTAGAACAAAACGCATGAAAAGGAAAGACATAAATATGAATATACAATATGAAAGAGCATAAGAGCGCATGAAAAAGGAAATGTTTAAAAGCATACAAGCAAGCCTAAACGCATGAAGAGGTATGACGGCAAGTATGCAGCTCTAACACAAAAGGAACAGCAAAGCGAATGAAGCAAAAACGACAAAAAAACACACCACGAGCCCGAATGGCTGCACCTCAGTAACCGTGGGTGTGCCACCCACGAATTCAGCAACATAAGAGGAATCACCCGAAGTGGTGATACTTAATTAAATGAATGAAGAGGCATGCAAGATGAAACCAGCCGGAACTGAACAGCCGGAACAAACGGGACAAACAAAACATATATGCATAATATAAAGTACACGCGGGCGCGCATACTTGCGCCCCGGCACATCGGACATGACATAATTTAACTTGCCGAGCTGAAAAATATAAGGCCATTTATTTTGCTTTACCGCTGATTTTAGGTAACTTTGCCAAAAGTTTAACCTGAATAAAGACATAATTTTTAATTTTTTCACCATGGCTTATACACGCATAACTGCTGCCGAAGCTGCGGCAATGATTAAGAACGGAGAGAACATAGGTCTGAGCGGATTTACGCCCGCAGGCACCGCCAAGGCCGTAACCAAGGAGCTGGCCAAGATAGCTCAGGCTGAGCACGAGGCCGGCAGAGAGTTTAAGGTAGGACTGTTCACCGGCGCCTCTACAGGACAGAGCACCGACGGCGACCTGTCGAACGCGCAGGCTATAAAATACCGCGCACCCTACACCACCAACTCTGACTTCCGCAAGCACGTAAACGCAGGCGAGATAGCCTACAACGACATCCACCTGAGCCACATGGCACAGGAGCTGCGCTACGGCTTTATGGGAGAGGTTGACTGGGCGATAATTGAGGTGTGCGACATCGAGGAAGGCGCCGACACATGCAAGGCTTACCTGACGGCTGCCGGAGGCATCAGCCCCACAGTGGCACGCCTGGCAAAGCACGTGGTGCTGGAGCTTAACAGATTCCACAGCCCCGAGGCAAAATATCTGCACGACGTATACGAGCCGCTCGACCCGCCGTGCCGCCAGCCGATACCTATCACACACGTGAACGACCGCATAGGCACACCCTATGTAGAGATAGACGCCAAGAAGATTGTGGGCGTTGTAGAATGTAACATAGCCGACGAGGCAAGAGCCTTCAAGGATGCCGACCCGATAACAGACCAGATTGGACACAACGTGGCACAGTTCCTCATCAGCGACATGAAGAGGGGCATCATACCGCAGTCGTTCCTGCCGCTGCAGAGCGGCGTGGGCAGCACTGCCAACGCCATACTGGGCGCACTGGGACACGACGAGAGCGTGCCTAACTTCAACATCTACACCGAGGTGCTGCAGGACAGCGTGGTGGGCATGATGCTCGAGGGACGCATCAAGGACGCGTCTACATGCTCGCTGACAGTGTCTAACGAATGTCTGAAGCAGATTTACGACAACATGGACTACTTCAAGCAGCACCTGACGCTGCGTCCGAGCGAGATTTCTAACTCGCCTGAGGTTATCAGACGATTGGGCGTCATTGCCATCAACACTGCCATCGAGGTTGACATCTACGGCAACGCCAACTCTACACACATCAGCGGAACGAAGATGATGAACGGTATTGGCGGAAGCGGCGACTTTGAGCGCAACGCATACATAAGCATCTTCACCTGTCCGTCAACTGCCAAGGGCGGTCTTATCAGCTCTATCGTCCCGATGGTAAGCCATCAGGATCACTCTGAGCACGATGTAAACATCATCGTTACAGAGCAGGGTGTGGCCGACCTGAGAGGCAAGAGCCCAATAGAGCGTGCACACCTCATCATAGAGAACTGTGCTCATCCTGACTACCGTCCGCTGCTGCGCGACTATCTGAAGATTGCCAAGATGGGACAGACACGCCACTGCCTGACAGCTGCCTTCGCCATGCACGACACTCTGATGCGCAAGGGCGACATGCATCTGACAGACTTTGCTGAGTATGTTAAGTAATTATTTTAGAAGTTAGAGGGAGCCAAGACACATGGTGTTGTGGGTATGCGGGCTATCATTCTTATCAGCCTCATTACTCCCATAAAATAAGGGGCTAAGGCGTTTCGCCTTAGCCCCTGTTTCATGGGATGGGAATTATGGGAGAAATGAGACTAATAAGGCAGATGAGACCTAACAGGCCGGGAAAAACGCCAAAAGGCATTTGTCTTAACTCCTTAACTCCCCCTAACTCCTTAACTCCTAAATAAATATCTCCTAAAGACATCATTCAATAAACCTCACCTTAGCCTCATTTCTCGGCTTAGCCTCGGGAGCCTCGTCGGGATAGCCGAAGGCTATGCAGTAGAGCAGCTCGTAGCCCTTGCTGAACTCGAGTTCCTTAAGATATTCGGCAGCCTCGGGCGTGCGCATGAAGCGGGCCGGACCGCCAAGGCAGCATGAGCCTATGCCCATCGACTGGGCTGCCAAAATCATGTTGCCGCCAAGCAATCCGCAGTCTATCTGCGAGCAGTCATACGACGGGTCGTTGGCTATGAACACCACGGTGGGCGCATTGCGGAACATATTCTTGAACGACGCATCTGCCGCTGCCTCCGGATTATACTTCTTGTAGATAGCCGTAATGCCGTCGATAAACTCAGGATTGTCAACCACGCGCACCTCCCACGACTGCTTGTTCATGCCGTTGGGCGCGTTGATGCCACACTTCAGTATCATCTGCATCGTGTCGCGGTTAACCGGCTGCGGCTTATACTTGCGTATGCTGCGGCGCTCCATTATCGTTGATATCACGGCCTCAGAGCGGTTTGCGACAGTGTCGGCTGCTGCGGCAGCATCGCTTTTGGGTGAATTGGCACTGCAGCCAAAGGCCGCACAGGCAAAGGCTATGCCCAGAAAAAGATTTAAAGGTTTCATAATCATTCGGTTTTAAATGTTTGTCGTTAATTTAAAATTATCGGCAACACAGACTGCACGCAATCTGCACAACCACTGACAAAACTAACGAAATATTTTAATAATACATGCTAACGCCTGTGTTTTTTCATGTTTTATAACATGCGGCGGCATGCCCAAACAGCCACAAAACTATGTTTTAAAGACTTTAATAACAACAACTTGCGCAATTGTGCCGGATTTTTTAGTAACTTTGTGGCCTGAAATCGAAGCAACATCCTATAAATGAAAAAAATACTCATAACGGGCGCAAGCGGATTCATAGGCAGCTTCATTGTCGAGGAGGCGCTGAAAAGAGGATTCGAGACATGGGCAGCCGTAAGAAAAAGCAGCTCAAGGAAGTATCTAAACGACAGCAGAATACATTTTATAGAGCTCGACCTGGGCAACCTGGACAAGCTGGAGAAGCAGCTGAGCGGACAGCAGTTTGACTATGTTGTGCATGCGGCAGGCGTAACCAAATGCCTGCACAGCAGCGACTTCTTCAAGGTGAACACCGAAGGCACGGCCAACCTGGCGCTGGCGCTGCGCAGACAGAACACGGGGCTGAGGCGCTTTGTCTATCTGAGCAGCCTGAGCGTGATGGGTCCGGCGCGCGAGCAGGAGCCTCACACCGAGATAACGGCAGACGACGAGGCACGCCCCGACACGGCCTACGGCAAGAGCAAGCTGGAGAGCGAGCAAAGGCTCGAGGCCATAAAGGGATTTCCGTTTATAGTGCTGCGCCCCACGGGCGTCTACGGCCCACGCGAGAAAGACTACTTCATGATGGCGCAGAGCATAAGCAGGCATGTTGACTTCGCCGTAGGCTACAGACCTCAGCACCTTACGTTCATATATGTCATGGACGTGGTGCAGGCCGTATTCCTTGCCCTCGACCACGGCACCGTAGGTTCAAGATACTTCATAAGCGACGGCCGCGTATACTCGTCGCGCACGTTCAGCGACCTGATAAGCAACGAGCTGGGCAATCCCTGGCTGCTGCGCATAAAGGCGCCGCTGTGGCTGCTGCGCATAATATCCTTTGCCGGCGAATGGACAGCCCGCATTACGGGCAAGATATCGGCACTGAACAACGACAAGTATAACATAATGAAACAGCGCAACTGGATGTGCGACATCAAGCCGGCCGAGAACGAGCTCGGCTACAAGCCGCAATATGACCTGAAGCGCGGCGTGGCGGCAACAATAAAATGGTATAAAGACAACGGATGGCTGTAAAGGAAATTATAAGGATAATTGGAGAGATGAGACTAATGAGAAAAATGAGATTAATGAGACTGATGAGAGAAATGGGGCGCATGGCTCACATAAGTCCTATTAGTCCCACATCTCCAATCTCTCCCGTTCTCTCCCATCCCCTCTTCCACCACTAACAATCTCTTAAAATGATAAAATTCATCAAGCAGCTTTTCACAATAGAGAAGCAACCCAAGAAGGGGCTGTTTGCCCTCGAGTGGGTGGTGCTGGCATATCTCGTGCTCACACTGCTCATAGTGTTCTTCACATACACCAAGGCGGCCAACCCCGACGCCATGATATGGGGGCGCATACGCATTGCCGTCATCACGGTGGCACTGTGGGGCGTCTACCGCATGCTGCCGTGCCGGCTTACACGACTGGCACGCGTGGTGGTGCAGATGGCGCTGCTGGGCTGGTGGTATCCCGACACCTACGAGATCAACCGCATGCTGCCCAACCTCGACCACGTGTTTGCCCAATGGGAGCAGGACATGTTCGGCTGCCAGCCGGCCCTGCTGTTCTGCAAGGCCATGCCGTGGCCCGTGGTGAGCGAGCTTATGGACATGGGCTACGCCTCCTACTATCCGATGATAGCGCTCGTGGTGCTCTATTACTTCGCCTTCCGCTACCACGAGTTCGAGCGTGCCTCGTTCGTGGTGCTCACAGCCTTCTTCATCTATTATGTGGTGTTCGTTCTCGTGCCCGTAACAGGCCCTACGTTCTACTACAAGGCTGCCGGACTGACCAATATAGCCAACGGCGTGTTCCCCAACGTTCACGACTATTTCAACTATTATCAGGACTGTCTGCCCAGTCCCGGATACAAGGACGGCATATTCTATCACTTTGTTGAAGACGCCAAAGCGGCCGGCGAAAGGCCCACGGCAGCCTTCCCGAGCAGCCATGTGGGCATAAGCACCGTGCTGATGCTGCTCGTATGGCACAGCGGCAACCGCCGCCTGCTCTACGTGCTGCTGCCCTTCTACGTCCTGCTGTGCCTCGCCACGGTCTACATACAGGCCCATTATGCCATAGACGCACTGGCCGGACTGGTGAGCGGCGCGCTGCTCTACGTGGCGCTCATGGCTGTTTCAAGGAAGATGGTAACAAGACAATAAGACTGTCAGGGCAGGCATACCGCAGTAAAAGCGATATGTCTGCCCTGTTTTTTTAACTGCCGGAAAACTTCTTTAACTAACATAACTTCGGCAACTTGCATAAAATAACTATTTTTGCAACCGTGACAAAACTTAGAATATTCATAACGGCTCTGATGGCACTGATGCTCGCGGCCACGGCTACGGCACAGGACAAGAAAGGCGACAACCCCGAGGACAACGAGGTTGACATGGACAACCCTACGTTTGTGCCTATGGTCAAGGTGGGCAAGGTGCTCATTGACGGCGACAGCATACAGTATGTTGAGCTAAACAACGTGTATGTATACCCGCAGCCGGTGTTCAAGAACGCCAGGCAGCGCGCCGCCTACAACCGTCTGGTGTATAACGTAAAGAAGGTGCTGCCCATAGCCAAGGAGGTTAACAGGGTTATCATCGAGACTTACGAATATCTGCAGACGCTGCCCAACAAGAAGGCGCGCGACGAGCACATGAAGCGCGTGGAGGAAGACATCAAGAAGAGATACACGCCAAGAATGAAGAAGCTGTCGTACTCGCAGGGCAAGCTGCTCATAAAGCTAGTCTACCGCGAGTGCAACTCATCGGCCTACGACCTTATACGCTCGTTCATCAGCCCCATAAGGGCAGGTTTCTATCAGGCCTTCGCCTGGGCTTTCGGCGCCAGTCTGACAAAGAAATATGACCCCGAAAAGACCGACCGCCTGACAGAGCGCGTAGTGCTGATGGTTGAGTCGGGACAGCTGTAATTAAGAATGCGACTAATGGGAAAAATGATACTTATAAAATTAATTGGAAAAACGGGAGCTATGGGACTTATGAGATTAATATGACTCATGGCTTTTATAAGTCTCATCTTTCCCATTATCCTCATCCCCACAATAAAATAGGCACAGCCGCATGGCCGTGCCTATTTTATTATTATATTACTGTCTTATGGTTTCTCTGAATAAAGCACCTGAATAACAGTCTGGCCTACGGCCTGAAGAGTGTTCTTGTCGATATATTCCATCGTGTCGTTAATCGTGTGCCATGTAGGACCGAAGCTGCTCTGCTGGCAGTCGGGATAATATGGAACGATGTCTATCGTAGGAATCTTTGCCACATCATTCACAGGCACATGGTCGTCGGTAACCATCACGCCGTCTGTCGACGGGAAATAGCTGCCAAAGCCCACTGCCTCTGCCGCAGCCCAAACCTTGTCGACAATACCCTGGGCATACTGCTTTGACAATCCTTCCTGAGAGAACTTCGAGCCCTGACCTCCTACCATGTCGAGCAGGATGCCGAAACGTGCCTCATATCCCGGCTTATGCGGATTGGCAGCCCAATGCTGCGCACCCAAAGCCCACGAGTCGCCATTGTCTGGAACTGTGCTCCAGCGCGGCACGCCGCGGTCTTCGGCGTCAAAGCACACAAAGTCGATGCCAAGATTAAGTTTCGTCGTGTCGCTTGCCAGCAGACGCGCTATCTCAAGCATCACAGCCACACCGCTGGCACCGTCGTTGGCACCCATCACAGGCTTGCGCCAGTTGGCCGAGTCAGGGTCGTTGTCGGCCCACGGACGGCTGTCCCAGTGGGCACATAGCAGGATGCGGGTGGTAAGCTCCGGACGGTAGCTCGCCACGATGTTGGTACATTTGAGCGGAGTGCCGTCGAAACCGGTGAGCGTAACGTTCTGCGGTATCACCGTAAGGCCATACTGACGGAACTTGCCAATAATCCACTCGCCGCACTTGTCGTGCGCCTCGCTGTTCATCGTGCGCGGTCCGAAATCACACTGAGCCTTGCAGTAAGCATAGGCCGAATCGGCATTAAACGAAGGACCAACCGGCTGCTGAGCAGCCATATCGGCATCAGAAGCCGCCTTCTTGTTGCCTCCGCAAGACGCCATAAGCATAAAAGCAGATAACAATAAAGAATATTTTAAAACATTCATCATATATATTTTTAATTAAAAAGAGACAGTTTCATATTTAGAAACCTTAAGGTTAAAACCTTCCTTCTTCGCCATACGTCTAACTTGCTCCATTGACCTCTGATAAGTTCTCAGCAGCTTGCCTTCTGATGTCACTACCCTAAAATCACCGGGTGTTTCAGCACTTGCTTTATGGCGCACACCATCCTTATAAGTTTCTTTTGCCTTCGACTCCCATTTGTCATACATTGTCTGATAATAGCTTCTGCTCTTTCCTGAAGGAACGTTGCCGTCTACAGCCTCATCGCCACCGGCAGCGGAAGAAGCACCGCCACCCTTGATATCGTTGACCATAGTGGCAACGGTGAGGCCTGCCTGCGCAAAATTCTCTGCAGCAGCAAACAACTGTTCACGCATTATTCTGTTCTGTTCCTTGTTTGAAGCACGAAACGAAGCTATATCGGCATTTGCTGTCTGTGAATTCTTGAAGGCAGAAAACTTTCCTTCGCTCCAGCGTCCTACCTCCCATACATCAGGTGCATAGAAGATCATGCCTATACCCTGGCGCACACCGTCCTTCATAGAGCCATAGACAATCTCGCCGCTCTCGCTTAATGTCAGTCCGAAGCCGTCTTGGCTGTCGCCCGACATCTCTCCGAGATAAAGGTTATTGTCTATATCCTTAATAACAAACGAACGGCTTTTACTGTCGGCAGAAGACTTTTCAGAAGGCTTATCATTCACAAACTTACCGCTATAAACCACTTTTCCGGATGCATCATAACAAACTCCGCGGCCGCTTTTCTTTCCTTCGCGCCAGTTACCCACATAGACATAAGCACCATCAACGTTAGATATCTCCTTTTTCAGTGAGATAAGCATGCCACGACCGGAAATCTCATTCTCGACAAAATCGCCTACATAGACGGCTCCATTTTTATAACGTTCAATGCCAAAGCCGTTTTTACGCTTGCCATTGTAGTTATACTGGCCCATATAATCTTCTTTGTTATTCTGGCCAAAGAGGATGTCTGAAATTTCCTGAGCATTGGCCGCAGCACACATACTAAACAGCAGGGCTGCAATAACAAACAATCTACTTGCCATTATAGACAAAGTCTTCGTTCTTTGTATACTTATCATCCTTCAGCGCCTTTTTAAGAAGTTTAGCACCATCCTTCTCGTCAAGATTTTCAATATAGAAATTACGCTTTAATGAAGCGTTTACAATCACATAATATGTCTCGCCGTCCTCTAGATTCAGATTCATTTCCGCATGATAAGTTCCGCGGGCAGAAGGACAGTCAACGGCTACTACATAACTGTCGGGATTATTGAAGACAACCTTACGCATAACCTTGTTATACATCGTAGCCCCGCCCATGCCACTTACGGCTTTTCCTTCGGGAATCAGAGAGAAGGCTTCCTTTCCGTTAAGAGTGAACTTATATTCGCTGTTCCAGAACTTGAAGTCAATAAAGAAATAGACCGTACTTTCAGCCTTAACGTTTTGCACAGCAGCAAGAATCAATACAAATATCAATGCTGCTTTTTTAATAAATGTCTTCATAGCCTTTTGATATTTTGTGGTCTCCAGTCCCTAAAGACCGTTTAATATAAATGGAAGAAGTGTGGCACTGATATGCGAACCCCAAGCTGCCGCCATGCGGCTGTTGGTTCGGCATAACACTTCTTTTTTATAAACACTCTCTTATTTGCTCTGCACCTGAGCCATGACCCTGAGCCAGTTGCCGCCCCAGATGCGGGCGATGTCGCGCTCGCTGTACCTGCGGCGCAGAAGATGCAGGGTGAAGTTGATAAGCTCTGACGAGTCTGCCAGGCCTCTTATGCCTCCGTCGCCGTCGAAGTCGGTGCCAAGTCCTACGTGCTCTATGCCCATGATGTCTATCGCATGCTCAAGATGAGCTATGGCATCCATGACCGTGGCCTCCTGGCTGTCGTTGCGCAGAAAGCCGTGATAGAGCGTGATGTGGGCCACTCCGCCATGCTTGGCAAGAGCCCTGAGCTGGTCGTCGGTAAGGTTGCGCGGCACGTCGCACAGCGCCTTGCAGTTGCTGTGGCTGCACACGATGGGCTTGCTGCTTATGCTAAGCGCGTCGTAGAAGCTCTTTTCGCCGGCATGACTGAGGTCTACCATTATGCCGCAGCGGTTCATCTCCTTAATGACCTGCTCGCCAAAGCGGCTCACTCCGCCATGAGTGTTGCAGCCGCGGGCACTGTCGCAGATGTCGTTGTCGCCGTTGTGGCAGAGCGTGATGTAGACAACGCCGCGCCTTGCGAAATATCTTACGTTGGATATGTCGTGGTTAAGCGCCAGTCCGTTCTCTATGCCGAGCATTATGGAGCGGCGCCCCTTGCGCTTGTCCTCATACAGGTCGGAAGGCGTGCGCGCTATGCTCAGGTAGCGGTTGTTGGCGTTTACTATCTCCTCTATCTTGTCAAAGATAAGGTCAGCATACTGAAGCGGCCCGTCAACCTTAAATGCCACCTTCGACGAGAAGGTCTCGCCGAGCTTGGGCTGTGGCAGATATGCCGCCATGATGACAGCGTCCTGATGTCCTTCGGCCATCTTGTGCATGTCGACGAGAATGCGCGGGTCGCGCTGGTCGAAGTGTATGCCCTGCGGAAAGAACATCGGCGTGTCGCAATGGGTGTCGAGCGTAAGCATGCGGCGGTGAAGGTCTTTGGCCGTATAGAAGTCGCGTGCGCGGTCTACAAGCCATCTGAACAGCACCTGTCCGCTCTCGCCGAGCCACTCGGGATGCCACTGCACGCCGATAAACGGCTTGAACTCGCTGCTCTCTATGGCC
>ENA-OPSZ01000113-OPSZ01000113.1-human-gut-metagenome-genome-assembly--contig:-NODE-113-length-70127-cov-3.382821_pt1 | contig 70127 bp, 66 predicted proteins | sample MGYA00241814_ERZ501919 | MGnify/ENA primary metagenome ERZ501919 (study PRJEB25962, sample SAMEA2042440) | human gut metagenome | biome: human gut; feature: human-associated habitat; material: faeces... | reverse complement strand
TTCGGCATAAGCCTTTTCTTGAACCACTCGCCCAGCGAGTGGTTTTCTTTATATACAAAAAGAGCCCGTGGTTTTTGTACCACGGGCTCTTTTCATATGCTCAATAATGTTCAGGCCTGCTCTTCTTGCAACGCCAACCTGTAGGAAAGAGTCATCAAACTGTCATTCATGTGAACGCTTTCCACGATAGCATCCGGATGCCGTAAGGTGATGTCGTAATGGCTGAAGTTCCAGAAAAAGCGAATTCCCATTTCATAGAGCTTGTCGGAAACACCCTCCACATATTCCTGCGGAACACAAAGGATTGCCATCAATGGATGATTCTCCCGATAAAACTCGTCAATGCCGGCATAGTCCAACACCTGGTAACCGCTGATCTGATTTCCAATCACCTTGGGGGCGTTATCAAAGACGCCAATCAGCTGGAAACCCAATTGATCAAACGGCATATGACCGGTAATAGCCCTTCCCAGGTTACCGGCTCCCACCAAGATGCAGGGACGATGCTTTTGAATGCCCAGAATTTTCTCAATCTCCTCACAGAGCTGGGTTACATTGTATCCATATCCCTGTTGGCCAAATCCCCCAAAACAATTGAAGTCCTGACGGATCTGAGAAGCGGTAAATCCCATTTTCTCAGACAACTCTTTGGAGGAAATACGATTTTCCCCTTTTTTAGCCAGTTCGCTGAGAAAACGATAATACCGAGGCAAACGGCGAATTACCGACATAGAAACATTTTGCTTCTTCTGCGCCATCTTTATCCTCTCCCTAGAAGATGAGTGTATCGGGTCCATTACAGCATTTCCTTGAGACAGTCATTGACTGCCAGCAGGAAGCCTTCCGTATCCACACGTTTGATTTCAGGAAGTGTGGACATGGCAGCCAGGTCACCTGTCATAATGCCGGACTCGATGGTGGAAATGGTGGCCCGCTCCAATTTATCAGCAAATTCCACCAGGGCAGGATTGTCGTCCAACTGACCCCGCTTGCGAAGAGCACCTGTCCAAGCAAAGAGAGTTGCCACAGAGTTGGTGGACGTTTTCTCACCTTTCAGATACTTGTAGTAATGGCGCTGAACGGTTCCATGAGCCGCCTCATATTCGCAAGTTCCATCGGGAGCAACCAGCACAGACGTCATCATGGCAAGGCTGCCAAACGCCGTTGCAACCATATCGCTCATCACATCGCCATCATAGTTTTTGCAGGCCCAGATAAATCCGCCTTCGCTGCGGATCACACGGGCTACTGCGTCATCGATCAAGGTGTAGAAGTATTCAATTCCAGCCTTCTGGAACTTGTCCGCATACTCCTTGTCGTAAATTTCTTGGAAGATATCTTTGAACCGGTGATCGTACTTCTTGGAAATGGTATCCTTAGTGGCAAACCACAGGTCTTGCTTGGAGTCCAGAGCGAAATTAAAGCAGGAACGGGCAAAGCTTTCAATGCTCTTGTCCATATTGTGAAGGCCCTGAATGATGCCGGACCCTTCAAACTTGTGGATTAAGTACTTTTCCTCAGATCCATCCTCTTTGGTAACCAACAGCTCCGCTTTTGCTCCCGCAGGTACAGTGGCTTCCACGTTCTTATACACATCACCATACGCATGACGGGCGATGGTAATGGGTTTGCGCCAACCGGGAATAAAGGGAGTGATACCCTTTACCAAAATAGGGGTCCGGAATACAGTGCCATCCAACAGGGCACGAATGGTGCCATTGGGAGATTTCCACATTTCTTTCAGGTGGTATTCTTCCACACGAGCCGCATTGGGAGTGATGGTGGCGCACTTGACCGCCACACCATATTTCTTGGTGGCTAGGGCGGAATCTACGGTCACTTGATCGTTGGTTTTATCCCGGTTTTCCAAACCCAGGTCATAATATTCGGTGTTCAAATCGATGTAGGGGAGAAGGAGAATGTCCTTAATCATCTTCCAGATGATACGGGTCATTTCATCGCCGTCCATCTCCACCAGTGGGGTTTTCATGGGAATCTTCTGAAACTCTGCCATGGTCATGCTCCTTTTTGAAATGTAGAATTTATTTGGCCTGCTGTTTTGTGTAATTGAGCAAGCCTCCAGCCAGCACCATATCCCGCTGACGTTTGGTCAGTTGAGCTTCCACCTGAATTGTAAAGCCTTTGGTCACATCTTCCAGGGTCACAGTTGTTCCTTGCTCCAACTCTTCCTTAACATGAGGCAGGCACAACTCATCCAGCTGATCGATACGATCGTAATCCGCTTCGTCCGTAAACTGCAGGGGGATCAAACCGGCGTTCGCCAGGTTCGCGCAGTGAATCCGCGCATAAGACTTGGCCACCACAGCCTTAATTCCCAAATACAGCGGCACGAGAGCGGCGTGTTCCCGAGAAGAGCCTTGTCCGTAGTTGGAACCGGCAACGATAATGCCGCCACCTTCCGCTTTGCACCGCTCAGGAAACGTCTTATCGCACACCCCAAAACAGAACTGAGAAATAAAGGGAATGTTGGAACGATAGGGGAGGATTTTTGCCCCGGCAGGCATGATGTGATCGGTGGTAATATTGTCTCCCACCTTCAGAATTGCCTTTTTGGTAACGCTGTCCTCCAACGGATTGGCAATGGGGAAAGGTTTGATATTGGGCCCGCGCTGGATCTCCACGGTTTCCATCAGCGCTTCCTCAATGGGAGGCACAATCATATTGTCGTTGATCAAAAATTCCTTGGGCATGGCAATTTCTGTTTCCTCGCCCAACGTGCGGGGATCAGTCAATACGCCTGTCAAAGCAGAGGCCGCTGCAGTCTCGGGGCTGACCAGATACACCTGAGCGTCAGCGGTACCACTGCGTCCCTCAAAGTTCCGGTTAAAGGTACGCAGAGAAACGCCAGCAGAGTTAGGAGACTGACCCATACCAATGCAAGGACCGCAAGCGCATTCCAAAATTCTGGCACCAGCAGCGATCATATCCGCCAGAGCGCCATTCAAAGCCAACATATTGTACACCTGTTTAGAACCACAACCGATAGTCAAGCTCACATCCGGATGGATGGTTTTGCCTTTCAGAATGGACGCTACCCGCATCATGTCCAAATAGGAGGAGTTGGTGCAGGAGCCAATGCAGCACTGATCCACCTTGATGGGGCCGATGTCAGCAATGGATTTAACAGCGTCAGGGCTGTGAGGGCAAGCTGCAAGGGGTTCCAAGGAGGAGAGATCCAGGTCAATAATCTCATCGTACTCCGCGTCCTCATCAGACTTCAATTCTTTCCAGCAGTCTCCCCGGCCCTGGGCTTCCAAGAATTCCCGGGTAATCTCATCGGAGGGGAAGATTGAAGTGGTGGCGCCCAATTCCGTCCCCATATTGGTGATGGTTGCACGCTCCGGCACCGACAACGTCTTGATGCCTTCGCCACCATATTCAATAATCTTTCCAACACCGCCTTTAACGCTCATTTTCTGCAAAATGGCCAGAATCACGTCTTTTGCAGAAACCCAAGGGGAAAGCTTCCCAGTCAGATTTATTTTCGTCATCTTGGGCATATTGATATGATACTCTCCGCCGCCCATGGCAACGGCTACATCCAACCCGCCGGCGCCAAAGGCCAGCATGCCGATACCGCCGCCGGTGGGGGTATGGCTGTCCGAGCCAATCAACGTTTTCCCGGGCTCTCCAAACCGTTCCAGGTGGATCTGGTGACAGATACCGTTTCCGGGACGGGAAAAATAGATGCCGTGTTTTTTGGCGATGGACTGGATAAAGCGATGGTCATCGGCATTTTCAAAACCGCTCTGAAGCGTGTTGTGATCGATATAAGCCACACTCCGCTCGGTTTTGACCCGGGGTACCCCCATAGCCTCAAATTCCAAGTAAGCCATGGTGCCAGTGGCGTCCTGAGTCAGGGTTTGGTCGATACGAAGACCGATGTCCTCTCCAACGTTCATTTCCCCGCTGACCAGGTGGGCCCGGATGATCTTTTGCGCTAAGGTACTGCCCATGATGGTTCCTCCCTTGTGAATAAAATACCTTATAGTTAAAACTATCTATTTATTATCGCCGAAAAATGCCTATCTGTCAATGTAAAACAAGGTCTTTCCCTGAAAAATCACAGGAAAGCCATCTCTTTTAAGAAGAAAATCATCAAGAACATGGTGACAATTGAGAAAAGAGAACTGAACACCACCAGCTGTCCGGCAAGTTTATCGTCGCCGCCCATCTGCTGGGCCATCGTGAAGGAAGATACGGCGATGGGCGAACCAAATACGGTCAGCAGCACCGCCAAAGGAGCATCCCGGAACCCCAGCAGCAAGGCCAATCCCAAAAACAGAATGGGGAAAACCACCAGTTTTGCTCCCAAAGTCAAGAATAACTCTTTGACGTAATGGCGCACATCCCCAAAGCTGAACGAAGCACCCAAAACTACAAAAGCCAGGGGGGTGGCAATCGAAGACAAATCGGTAATGGTATCGTACAGAACTGTGGGGAGCGTAATGTGAAACACCAAAAAGAGAATTCCCACCACAGATCCGATAATCAACGGGTTTGTGACAATGCCGATTAAAATCTTTGTCACACTGGGCTTTTTCCCATTGAACAGTTCCAGGGACACCACTGCCAAAACATTATAAAGTGGGATGATCACCGCAATGAGGATTGCGGCAATTCCAGCTGCTTGATCCCCAAATAGAGCCGTGCTGATGGGAATTCCAAACAGCACGAAATTGCTTCGGAACATGCCCTGAAGCATGACCCCACGGCGGGAGTTGTCCTTTTCCGTAAGAATGACCAAGCATAGGGAAAGAACAAATTGAATCAACACCCCTGCCACTCCATAAAGGAGCAGATGGGAGTTGAAACTTTCCGCCAACTCCGTATTGTAGATATTCAAAAAAACCAGCAGGGGCAAAAAGATTTTGAAGATCACTTTGTTGACCTGCTTGACAGACGTTTCGTTCATCATCCCGATCAACTTGATGACATATCCTACCGCCATCAATAAGAACAGGGGAAGAACGATTTCCAGGGAAATAATCAAACTTTCCAAACCAAAACATCCTCCTCGTTTCCCAAATTACAAAAATTATAGCACCAATAAATGGGATAGGCAATTACAAGTTCGGGGAATACAGAAATCCACACCTTTGACTTGCCCTGGGAGGAAACAAATGCTATAATACAATAGTTTCATCATGTATGTTGGGATTTAGGGCTTTTTTTCAAAATCCGTATGTTTTTTCTTTTTTTTGGCAGACTAATCCCCATGGAAAGGAGGATGCTGCCTTGAAGAAAGAGGACGAGAAAAAACTGCGGAGCTTAGTGCGAAATGCTCTGGAAGAAGCGGAAGAGGAGCAGGAGGAACAGCCTCTGACCCAACGCCACTTCGCCGAAGATGGTTCCGTCACCACCCGTTGCAACGGACACACGATCCACTGCTTGACCATCATCGGGCAAATCGAGGGGCACTATATTTTGCCCTCCCAAAACAAAACAACCAAGTACGAACACGTCATCCCGCAAATTGTCGCGGTGGAGGAAGACCCACAAATTGACGGTCTCCTTATGCTGCTCAACACGGTTGGGGGAGATGTGGAGGCCGGCCTGGCCCTGGCCGAATTGGTAGCCGGCATGAAAAAACCTACGGTATCCCTGGTGTTAGGCGGTGGCCATTCCATTGGAGTGCCCTTAGCCGTGGCTGCGAAACGATCGTTTATCGCGGAATCGGCTTCGATGACCATCCATCCGGTGCGGATGAATGGTCTGGTTTTGGGAATTCCTCAGACTCTGGAATATTTTCGCCGTATGCAGGATCGAATCACCAATTTTGTCACCCAAAACTCCAATATCAGCCCAGAGCGCTTTATGAGTCTTGCCATGAACACGCAGGAGTTGGTCATGGATGTAGGGACGGTTTTGGACGGTCCCGATGCTGTAGAAGAAGGGTTGATTGACTCTCTGGGATCCTTGTCCGACGCCATGGACTGTTTGGAAAAAATGATCGATCAAAATCGCAAATTACACCCTTCCCCTGGAAAAAAGAAAAAGACGCAGTGACAATTCGACGGGGGTAACCCGTCGTTACATAGAAGGAGGAGACTATGACAATCTTCGAAGCCATCATCCAAGGCATCATCCAAGGAGCTACCGAATTCCTGCCTGTTTCCAGCAGTGGTCACTTGTCCATTTCCAAACACCTTTTTGGGATCGAATTGCCGGGAATCCTATTTGATGTGATGCTGCATCTTGGCACCTTGATTGCTGTGGTGTTTGTCTACCGCAAACTGATTTGGCGGCTTATCAAAGAGTTTATCGCCCTGTGCGGAGATCTTGTTCACCGGCGTTTCCGGTGGAGCGAAATGAATCATGACCGTCGCTTGATCTTTATGCTGATCATCGGGCTGATCCCCCTGTTCCTGCTATTCCTGCCTATCCCCGGCACTGGAATGGATATCAAAGGGCTTTCGGAGACACTGGGTTCCGATTCCGACATCGTGGTGGAAGGGTTAGCTCTGCTGGCAACCAGCACTTTGTTGTTCCTGGGGATCAAAGCCAACAGGCAAGTAAAAGCCAAGCGCCATCGGGATGCTTCCGGCAAGGTGGTTCGCAGCAACGGACGGAGAAAAATACATACCATAGACGCTATTTTGATCGGCATCATGCAATGTCTGGCTGCCGTCTTTCCCGGCTTGTCCCGCTCTGGCTCTACCTTGTCGGTAGGGCTGCTCCGGGGCATCAATCAGCAAACTGCACTGGACTATTCGTTTGTGCTGGGAATTCCCTCCATCGCAGCAGCGGCATTGGTTTCCCTGTTGGATATGGGTGAGCAGGCCGATGCCGTAGGGGCCGCTCCGCTGATCGCAGGAGTCATCACCGCTGCCGTCGTGGGTTTCTTAGCCATCAAGCTGTTGAAATGGATCGTCACCACCAACAAGTTGGAGATCTTCGCTTTCTACACGCTGATCGTAGGCGCCTTGATTACGATTATTGGGATTATTGAGCATATTGTGGGCAAAAACCTCTTTACCGGTTTGCCCCTATAACATGGATCCTTTATTTAGGAAATTGGAAAACACGCGCTGAGATGGGAGGGGAGACAATTGCCAGCGAAAAAGACAACTTCAAAAAAGAGGCCTGCAACCAAAAGTGCAACTAGAAGTGCAACCAGGACTTCAAAAACACCTTCCGGAAAAAAACGGACTGGAGGAACTAAAGGAACTCGTTCCGGTCAAAATTCCCATGTGACCGCAGAGGCCATTCGCCAGAAAAATCAGGTTCGCGCCGTGGTATTGTTTGCCTGTGCGATTCTTTTGGGATGCCTGGTTTTGATTCCGGGAGATAATCTGTGGCATTGGGCCCATACGGCGATTTTAGGTCTCTTTGGAAGCTGGGCACTGCTCTGGCCGGTTCTGATGATCTATGTGGCAGTGATTACCGCATTGGATAAACCACGGGGTTCGATCAGCGGGAAGGTCTGGATGACTGTTTTGGTGATCGTCCTTTTCTGCGCAACCGGATTTATATTTGGAGGGGGCGCACTTCCGGACGGACTGAATTTTGGGCAATACATAGGATATCTCTTCACCGAAAATACCGGTACCAGCGGCGGCGTTGTAGGAGGCCTTCTGGGTCTTCCATTGCTGCGAGCCGCTGGTAACTTGGGAGCACGGATTATCATTATTCTTTTGCTCTTTGTGGCAGTCATGGTTCTCACCGGAACCACTTTGATAGGGTTGTTCCGCACCATAAAGAAGCCGGTGGATGTGGTGTCAGATGGATTACAAAACGCCCGGCAGCGCCGTGAAGAGGAGCGGCAGATTTTGGAACAGGACCTCTATGAAAGAGAAATGGAGGTACCCTTGCCGGCTCATCCCGTTCGGGCAGAATTTACCAATCCGTTCCCGAAGCCTCCAGAGAAGAAAAAACCGGATAAGCCACAAAAAAATGAAAAACTGGACCGTTTAAAGGCGGTGTTTGGGGTAGATGACGCCCAAGAAGAACCGCCTTCTCCTGCAAAGCAGGCAAAAGAGGGAGCTCAGGCACTGGAAAGAGCGGTAGAGGAACTGGAAGAGATTCATATTCCCACCCCTCCGGTAACCACAGTCCATTCCTCTGTTCCCAAACAGGATCCTGTGCCAGCGCCAAAGCCAGAGCCTTCTGAGACGGTTTCAGCTCCTGCACCGGCAGAACCCGCTCGAGAAACCACCGTCCGAGTGCCCGATGATGTAAAGGAACTGACGGAAAAGTTTATGGAGCAGCGGGAACAAAACCAACGCAAAGAAGCCACACCTGCACAAAAAGCCCAATATACAGGGGCGGAACCTTCTAAAACCGCCTACTGTTTCCCGCCTGTCACCATGTTGGCGGTCAGCCCCCATGGTAACCCAGCCCAGGAAACAGAAGAGTTGCAGACCAATGGACGGATTCTAGTAGATACCTTAAAGAGTTTCGGGGTCCAAACAAAAATCCTGGATATTTGTCGCGGTCCTGCGGTAACGCGGTATGAGATCCAACCGGCTGCCGGAGTGAAGATCAGCAAGATCACCAATCTGGCCGATGACCTGGCCCTTAACCTGGCTGCTACCGGTGTCCGGATTGAAGCTCCCATTCCGGGAAAAGCGGCAGTGGGCATTGAAGTGCCCAACAAAACCAGAAATATGGTCCGCATGCGGGAACTGATAGAATCCAACTCCTTCCAGACTTCCAAGAGTAAGCTTTCGGTTGCCTTGGGACGGGACATTGCTGGCCAGCCAGTAGTCGCTGACCTGGCGAAAATGCCCCACCTGCTTATTGCAGGCACCACCGGTTCCGGTAAATCTGTGTGCATTAACTCGTTGATCATCAGCATGCTGTATAAAGCCACACCCGACGAAGTCAGGTTCCTGATGATTGACCCCAAAGCGGTGGAGTTGACCGAATATAATGGCATGCCTCATATGCTGGTCCCCGTAGTGACCGATCCGCGGAAAGCTTCCGGTGCATTGGGATGGGCTGTTTCGGAAATGATGAAACGATATAAGATCTTTTCCGAATTTAACGTGCGCAACCTGAAGGGGTACAACACGTTGGCCGCTTCTCAAAACTATCAGGATGAAAATGGCCAACCCATGCCTGCTATGCCGCAAATTGTGATCATCATTGACGAGTTGGCAGACTTGATGATGGCTGCGCCCAAGGAAGTGGAGGATTCCATTTGCCGGTTGGCTCAGCTGGCTCGAGCCGCAGGAATGCATCTGGTTGTGGCAACTCAGAGACCCTCTGTGGATGTTGTCACCGGTTTGATCAAAGCCAACATTCCCAGCCGTATCGCTTTAACCGTTTCTAACGCGGTGGATTCCCGTACCATTCTGGACACTGGTGGAGCGGAAAAGCTTTTGGGATATGGCGACATGTTATTTGCTCCTGTGGGCGCCCAGAAACCTATCCGTGTGCAGGGCTGTAACGTGACGGACGAGGAAATCTCTTCCGTAGTCGAATTTGTTAAAAAGACAAAAACCATCGATTACGATGAGACTGTCATTGAAGAAATTGAGCGTAACGCCGCCAATGATGCCAAAGGCAATGACAATGCCGAAGGGGACAGCAGCCAGGGAGATCCCATGCTTGACGAGGCAATCAAGTGCGTGGTAGAAGCTGGACAGGCCTCCACCTCTCTGTTGCAACGGCGGCTCCGTCTGGGTTACGCCCGTGCGGGAAGATTGATTGACGAAATGGAGCAATTGGGGGTTGTAGGTCCCCATGAAGGCTCCAAGCCCCGTCAAGTATTGATCACGTATGCTCAGTGGCTGGAACGCAATATGCAAAAAGAAGATCCTTCGGATCGGGAAGAATAGTGGGGTTTCCCCATGAATTATCAGGAATGGGAACTTCGAGAAAAGCGCAGGAAATCGTGGTTTGACTTTCTGCTTTCTTTCCTGGCAGTCATTTTGGCTTTTTCCTTGACTCCAACGGGTCAAAAAGTTTGGGCACAGTTGTATCGAATTTCCGAATTTGAGGGGCCTTCCCAACAAGCACCCTTGATGCTTCATGTGCTGGATGTGGGGAAAGCCGATGCTTTATTGATTGAGTGCGAAGGAGAAACCGCTCTTTTAGATGGGGGAACTTATCCAAAAGGGGATACGGTTGTGGATTATCTGGCGCGGATTGGAGTGGAGCAGCTGGACTATATGATCGCCTCCCATCCGGACAGTGACCACATCGGAGGACTGGCTCAAGTGCTTGAGGAAATTCCAGTGGGAGAGCTGATTCTCTCTTCCTGGCCGGATGCCATCTGCCAAACTCCGGAATACAGAAATCTCCTGGAGGCTGCTGAAAGAAGACAAGTCCCCCAGACAATTGTGAACCCGGGAGACACGTTTTCTTTGGCCGGGGCAGAGGTCCAAGTATTAGGGCCTCTGAAAAGGTACGAATTATCCAACGATTGTTCCCAGGTTCTTCGTCTGGACTATGCCGGTTTTTCTGCTCTTTTCTGCGGAGACATAGAATATGAAGCGGAGAAAGACCTGGTTAAATCGGGTGCCAATTTAGATGTGGACCTTTTGAAAGTATCGCATCACGGGAGCGCAAATTCCTCCTCACAGCGTTTTCTGGAGGCTGTCTCTCCAAAATATGCTGTCATTTCTGTGGGACCGGACAGCAGCAATCTGCCCCGGGCAGAAACCCTTGCTCGTCTCGAGGAGGTAGGAGCAGAAATTTTCCGTACCGATTTGGAAGGAAATATGGTGTTTTCTTGGGATGGGGAAATGCTATCTGTGTGGACTACAGAACAATCCAACCACCTCATTGAACATACAATTCAGAATACCATTGAACATTGGAAAGGATAGAAATCTCATGAAACAGCTTGTAATCGATCGTTTAGAGGGAAAGTTCGCTATCTGTTCAGACAGCGAGGAGAAGTACTTTGCCATTGAAATCCCGGAACTTCCGGCTGGCGCAAAAGTAGGAAGCGTCCTTTCCATTACGGAGGAGGGAGAACTTCACCTAGAGGAGGAGGGCACCCAACTTCCCAAACAGCCCGGCAAACGGAGCGGGAAGAAGCGGTAAAGGAGGACCACATCGATGAATAAACTGAAATTTCTCTTTAACTGCGTGATCCATATGGACTACGCTGAATTGTTTCGGACCGTTGGAAAGGTCCATAAAATTACAGGGAAAAATAGAATCGGCATCATGATCGACGTGGTCCGATGTGGTATCCGTTACGGGGCAGGATTTAACGACTATCTGCTTTGTGAATTTTACAATCTCACGGACGCCCAACGGGCTACCTATATCACCAGAAGCGTCAACAACCAATTGGTTAGCATTCTCAATAATCGTGACTACTACCACTTCTTCGACAATAAAGCGGAGTTCTACAGCACTTTTTCCAAGTATATTGGCCGGCAGTGGCTGGACTTTTCTAAGGCAAGCCGAGAAGACTTTGCTAAATTTATGGAAAACCGCGATACCATCATGGTAAAGCCGGGATCTGAAAGTGGCGGCAAAGGCGTTGAGAAGCTGTCCAAAAAAGATTTTTCTTCTTTAGACGCCATGTATGATCAGTTAAAATCTGATGGAATTGGAGTTGTGGAAGACGTTCTTCAGCAGCACGAAGAAATGAACCGGATGAATCCTAGCTCCATCAATACCCTGCGGATCGTCACCATTCTCAACGAAACCGGTCCTCATATTGTCTATGCCCATATCCGCATTGGCAACAGCGATCGTCCTGTGGACAATCTCCACTCGGGCGGAATGTTTGCCCCCATTGATCTGGATCGGGGAGTGATTCAGTATCCCGCCTATGACAAGGCTCGGCATACTTATCAGGAACATCCTCGGACCCATACCACCATTCAAGGCTTTGCCATTCCCTACTGGGAAGAAGCGAAAGCAATGTGTCTGGAGGCATCCCAGATTGTTCCTCAGATGCGCTATGTGGGATGGGACGTTGCCATTACTCCTACCGGACCTGTCTTTGTGGAAGGCAACAATTTGCCTGGTTACGACATCTTACAGATGCCCCCTCATACTCCGGATAAAATCGGTATGCTGCCCCGTTTCCGGGAATTTGTCAAAGGAATCTGAGCATAAAAAAGTCCCCGGGATTTTCCCGAGGACTTTTTTCTATGCAAGGGGGGAAAGGCATAAAAGCGGCGTCTTGAAAAGAGGACACCGCTTTGAGAGATTCAATTGACTTTGTTGGGAGTAAACCGCAGGGGAATCTTTCTCTTGAGTTGCAGCCTGTCTTTTTCTTTCCGACGCAGATACACGCTCTGCACCAGGCCAAATCCCAGATACATACAAATAGCAGAGGAACCACCCGCACTAAAGAAGGGGAGAGTCACACCCATTGCGGGCAGCAGGGCTAAGCACATGCCTAGATTTGAGATAGACTGCAGCGCAATAATTCCAAAGTACCCAAAGCAAATGTACTTACCCAGTTCATCCCGAGAGGAATGGGCCACATGAAGCACCTTGATCATCAATAAAAGCAAAAGCAAAATGATAAGTGTACATCCTACAAATCCCAGTTCCTCACCAGCTACCGAGAAGATGTAATCGCTTTGCTGAAAGGGAACGCTGTTGCTGGCCACACGACTTCCGTGGAAAAGCCCTTGTCCGGTCAGTTTTCCGCTTCCAATGGAAATTCTTCCCTGGTACTGCTGATAGCCTGCATCCATCTGCACATTGGGATCATCCAAATTAAACAAGGCAATAAAACGCTGCTTTTGGTAGTCGCTCATCATAAATTTCCAAAGGAGGGGCAGCGCAATTAAAACCAAACCTCCCAGAAAAGCAAAATACCGAAGCTTTACTCCAGCGGCTAAACTCATAATGACGAACACAGCAAAAAAGACCACAGCCGCTCCCGTATCGCCCTGAAGCTGACAGAGCAAAATAGGAACCAGCGCATGACATCCCAAGAGAACCACCTGCAAGGGCTGATCCATTTTCTCACGTTTGCGCAGAATATCCAGGTGTTTGGCATAGGTGATAATGAATGCAATCTTTACAGCCTCGGAGGTTTGGAAGGTACTTCCTCCAATGTTGATCCACGCCCGGGCGTCCACACCACCGCTGCCCAAGACTTGTTCACCGAACAAAGCCGTATAGACCATTAAAAAGACGGAAAACCCGGCTAGAAGGTACCAAAAGTTTGCCAGTGCTCCATAATCTATAAGGGAAAGGACTACAGCCCCCACCACACCTAGACCAATGGCAAAAAGCTGTGTTTTAAAATAAGTGGACCCAGTTGCCAGGTCTACACTTCGCAAGAGCAACAAACTATAAGCGGAAATCGCAGCTAGAAGAAACCACAAAATTAAATCGGCCTTTTTGAGATAACCAAAAATCCCTTTAAAACATCGTTTAATCATGAGATACCTATTCTTTCGTAAATTCCATGTCTCACTGAGAGTCAGGAAAGTGAAATCCTTAAATTATGTCAATTGATTATAGCATATCTCCGCATAAGGGGCAAGTTTTTTTGTTTCAGGCTTTACTAATTCGGCAAGATAATTTATAATCAAGTGGCAAAGATATTCTAGTTCATGGCCCTTCAAAGGCCGGAAAGGTGAGTGGGAAAGCATGTTATCAGACATCGAGATCGCTCAAAGCACAACGCTTAAGCCCATTACGGAAATTGCCCAAAAGTTGGGAATTCTGGAAGATGAGTTGGAGCTCTATGGAAAATATAAGGCCAAGATCAACGAGCAGGCCTTTGCCCGTTTGGCAGACCGGCCGGACGGGAAACTGGTCCTGGTGACGGCCATCAATCCCACCCCCGCCGGGGAAGGCAAAACTACCACCACCGCCGGATTGGGCCAGGCCATGGCGAAAATCGGGAAAAATGCCATTATCGCTTTGCGGGAACCTTCTCTGGGGCCTGTTTTTGGGATCAAGGGCGGCGCTGCTGGCGGCGGTTACGCCCAGGTTCTCCCCATGGAAGATATCAATCTCCACTTTACAGGAGATATGCACGCCATTACTTCTGCCAATAATCTCTGCTGCGCCATGCTCGACAACCACTTGCAGCAGGGAAATCCCCTGGGAATTGACCCCCGGCGGATCCAGATTAAACGCTGCCTGGATATGAACGACCGTGCCCTGCGGAACGTGATCGTCGGTCTGGGCGGCAAGATCAACGGTGTGCCCCGGGAAGACGGGTTCATCATCACCGTGGCATCCGAGGTTATGGCGATTCTCTGCTTGGCCAAAGATATGAACGATCTCAAGCGTCGTCTGGGCAATATCTTGATCGCTTATACCTACGATGGCAAACCTGTGTATGCTCGGGATATTAAAGCGGAAGGCGCCATGGCTGCCCTTTTGCGGGACGCTGTCAATCCTAACCTGGTTCAAACCATTGAAGGTACCCCTGCTATCATGCATGGCGGTCCTTTCGCCAACATTGCACATGGCTGCAACTCTGTCCGGGCCACTCGTCTGGCTTTGAAACTGGCCGATTATTGCATCACGGAAGCAGGCTTCGGCTCGGATTTGGGCGCGGAAAAGTTTATGGACATCAAGTGCCGTATGGCTGGGCTGGCACCTTCCTGTGTGGTGGTGGTCGCTACAGTTCGTGCTCTGAAATACAACGGCGGTGTTGCAAAAGCGGATTTGGCTACGGAAAATGTTCCCGCTCTGGAAAAGGGTATTGTCAATCTGAAAGCACATGTCGAAAACATGGGTAAATACGGTGTGCCTGTAGTGGTTGCCATCAACCGCTTCGGCACCGACACCGACGCAGAACTCCAGGTGGTAGACCGCTGCTGCCAAGAGTTGGGGGTATCTTATGCGCTTTCCGAAGTCTTTGCCAAAGGCGGCGAAGGCGGCGTAGAGCTGGCGAAGACCATCTGCAAAGTGATGGAAGAAAACGAGGGTAAGACGCATTTTGCGCCCATTTATCCCGATGATGCCACCGTAGAGGAAAAAATCCATACCATTGCCACCACGATTTATGGAGCTAAAGATGTCACTTATACCAATCAGGCGATGAAGTCTTTGAAGGACATCAAAGCCTTGGGTGGTGACTCCATGCCCGTGTGTATTGCAAAAACCCAATACTCTCTTTCCGACAACGCCAAGCTGCTGGGCCGTCCCACAGACTTCTCCATCACCATTCGGGATCTGAAGCTTTCCAATGGCGCCGGGTTTGTAGTGGCATACGCCGGAGACATTATGACCATGCCCGGCCTGCCCAAGGTACCCGCAGCGGAAAAGATTGATGTGGATGAAAACGCTGTCATCCACGGCTTGTTCTGATGGCGGAGCAGTTTATCACCCATTCCCCGCAAGAGACCGGGGAACTGGCAAGGCGTTTAGCTCAGGATCTCAAAGGCGGGGAAGTGATTGCCTTTACCGGAGGCATGGGAGCAGGAAAAACAGCATTTACCAGAGGCCTTGTAATGGGATTGGGTGCAGGAGATGTGGTCTCCAGCCCTACTTTCGCCCTGGTCAATGAATACGCAGGGCGGTTGACGGTAGAGCATTTTGACATGTACCGGGTAGAAAGCTGGGACGATTTATACTCCACTGGCTTTTTTGACTATCTGGATACGGACTGCGTCCTCGTCATCGAATGGAGTGAAAATATTCAAGGTGCCTTGCCCGATGGCGTAATCTCCATTGATCTTCAGCCTGGGGATAAGGACCAAGATCGTATCATCACCATAGAAGGTTGGAAAGGAGGCGGAACACCATGTTGATTTTGGGAATTGCCTCCTCTGCATCGGCTGCTTCCGCTGCATTGGTAGAAAATGGCCGGCTGTTGGGTGAATCCTACGTCAACACAAAACAGACTCACAGCCAGACTCTACTGCCCATGGTAGAAACTCTTCTTCGATCGCTGCAACGGTCCTGCAAGGATCTAGATGCCTTGGCGGTATCCCATGGGCCAGGTTCTTTCACGGGTGTGCGAATTGGAGTTTCTTGCGTAAAGGGAATAGCCTTTCCAAACAGTACCCCTTGTGTTGGAATTTCTACTTTGGAGGCGATTGCCTATGGCGGTCTCGCGTGGGAAGGGGCCGTTCTGTGTGCGGTGATGGATGCTCGCTGCGGTCAAGTGTACAATGCTCTATTTCGGGCAAACCAGGGGAGACTTCAACGTATTACCGAAGATCGAGCTCTCTCCATAGAGCAACTGGGAGAAGAGTGCCGTGGTTTCCAAGAACCTGTCTTGCTTCTGGGAGACGGGGCGGAACTGTGCTATAAAACGTTTCAGACTTGGGGCGCTCAACTGGCTCCGGAAAATGTTCGATTCCAACGGGCATCTTCTGTTGCTTTGTTGGGTGAAGAGGCTGCCCAACAGGGGAAGACTGTAACGGCTTCTGGGCTGGCACCAGTCTATTTGCGTCTGCCTCAAGCAGAACGGGAATTAAAAAAACGGATGGAACAGAAAGGAGCGCCTGCATGAAACTGGCAATCGGTTGCGATCATGGCGGCTTTGCATTGAAAGAAGCCGTCCGCGAATATTTGGAGGAACACAAGATCCCATACAAGGATTTCGGCGCGTACAGCACGGATTCGGTGGATTATGCGCCCATTGCGGCGCAAACCGCCCGCTATGTAGCTTCTGGCCAAGCAGATTATGGTGTACTGATCTGCTCTACCGGGCTCGGGATTTCTATTGCCGCCAACAAGGTTAAGGGGATCCGGGCAGCGGTGTGCACCAATGAATTTTGCGCGGAAATGACAAGACGCCATAACAACGCCAATATTCTTTGCATGGGTGGAAAAGTGGTAGATCGGGAGCTGGCTTTGAAGATGTTGGACATCTTCCTGCACACCGAGTTTGACGGTGGACGTCATCAGCGCCGAATCGACCAGATCACTCAAATTGAAGAGGGCGAACTATAACTATAAAGGAATCCCTGGGAGGAGCTATTTTATGAAGAACTATCCGAACGTATTTGTCATGGATCACCCGCTGATCCAGCATAAACTTACTTTTTTGCGGGATGTCTCCACTGGAACGAAAAATTTCCGAGAGTTGGTCAGTGAGATCGCCACATTGATGTGCTATGAGGCCACACGAGATCTTCCTCTGATGGAGGTGGAAACAGTAACCCCCATGCAAAAAACGGTGACAAAAGTAATCGCCGGCCGAAAGTTAGCCTTTGTTCCTATCCTTCGGGCAGGACTGGGCATGGTTGACGGCATGCTGCAGCTGGTTCCCTCTGCAAAAGTGGGACATATCGGCCTTTACCGGGACCACGACACTCTGAAGCCTGTGGAGTATTATAACAAGCTGCCACAGGATATTGAGGAGCGGGACGTGATCGTGTTGGATCCCATGCTGGCTACCGGCGGATCCGCCATGGACGCTATTTCCATTGTCAAACGCAGCCATCCGAAGAGCATCAAATTTCTCTGCATTATTGCGGCTCCGGAAGGACTAGAGGTTTTGACCAAGGCTCATCCGGACGTCCAGATTTACTGCGCATCCGTGGATGAGAAACTCAATGAAAACGGCTACATTCTCCCTGGTTTGGGAGACGCAGGAGATCGGATTTTCGGAACCCTGTAAAAACACGTCGGGCGCACTGTTTTTCAAAACGGTGCGCTTTTTTCTATTTCCTATTTGTGAATTTTTTTGTGGCTCTTTCAAAACAGGGAAAAGTGTGGTATACTTAAACATCGATAGCATATTTATGCACTTCGTTTGCAAATCTATTGGGAAGGTCATTGATCCATGAGCGAATTTAAAACACAGCGTCTCAGCGAATCTGTAAGGTTTCACACCTTTACAGATCCTCGCTTTAAAACCACGAAAGTCTCGGTGGATTTATTGGTTCCTTTGTCCAGTTCCACCGCTGCCACATATGGGATTCTGCCTTCACTAGTCAGCCGCGCCACCCGGACTTATCCGGATTACACTGCGCTCAATGCAAGATTGGCTGAACTCTACGGGGCTTCCTTAAACAACAGTGTACGCAAAATGGGAGAGTATCAGGTGCTTTCTCTTTCTGCGGCAGGTATTGCCAGCCGCTATGCCTTCGGCGGGGAAGATATGTTTGCCCAACTAACCGGGTTATTGTTCGACATTTTCTTCGATCCCCTCAAAGATCAAGAAGGCCTTTTTCCGGCAGACGGTTTCGAACAGGAACAGCGTCAGATTTTGGAAATGAAAGATTCCGAGTTTAACGATAAAATTACCTATGTCCATCAACGCAGTGAAGAATTTTTGTTTCAGGACCAAAATGCCGGTGTCAACCGCTATGGATCTCGGGAAGATGTAGCTGCATTAAATCGCAAGGAAGTCACTGAAGCATGGCAGCAGCTGCTCTCTCAAGCTCAGTTTGAGATCTTCGCCTTGGGAGACTGTTTCCCGGATCCCGAGGTTTTTCAGACACGTTTTGGTTCTCTGGGCACTCCTCAGAAAACTGGCATGCTAGCTGTAGATGCCCCAGGGAAAGTACGCCGAAAAACAGAAGAGCAGCCGCTTTCCCAGTCGAAACTGTCTATGACCTACCGAGTGGATTTTTCTCCCGAAGAGCAGACTTTGTATCGGCTGATGGCTGCCGCACTGGGAGGAACTCCCAGTTCCAAGCTATTCCAAAATGTGCGGGAGAAAATGGGCCTTTGTTATTACTGTTCGGCAGGGCTCAACGTAAATAGTCGTACTCTTTACGTTGAAAGCGGTGTGGAAACTGAAAACTTGACTAAAGCAGAGTCTGCCATTGCTCAGCAATTGGAAGCGCTGCAACAGGGGGATCTCAGTGAGGAAGAACTGCTTTCTGCGAAACTTGCTCTGAAAAATTCCTTGTGTTCGGTGGGAGATTCCCTTTCTGCTGTGGAAAATTGGTATTTGGGAAGGTGTTTCAGTGGGAAGATTGAATCCCCTGAAGAGGCAGTGGATCAGCTGATGTCTTACACGAAAGAGCAAGTGGTGGAAGCCGCCAGGAAGCTGCACCCAACCACCGTATACAGCCTGAAAGGAAGTGGCTCCCAGAGATGAAGATGGAAAAAATCACCGGTAAACAGGTAGGAGATACGTATTACAAAATCCTCCATCCCACGGGATTAACCATTTACCTTTATCCCAAGGAACATTGCAGCACTACCTTTGCCATGTTTGGCACCAAATATGGTTCTGTAGATAACTGTTTTCAGCGGGAAGACGAGGCTGAACCGGAAATTGTTCCAGAGGGCATTGCCCACTATTTGGAACACAAGCTATTTGAGAGCGAAGAAGGGGACGCCTTCGAACGATACGCCAAAACAGGAGCCGATGCCAACGCGTTCACCTCTTTTGAATCCACTTGTTACCTTTTCTCCTGCACCGATAAGCTGTATGAATCGCTGGAGATTCTGCTGGACTTTGTACAGTCTCCTTACTTTACAGAGCAGACTGTTCAGAAAGAGCAGGGAATCATTGGAGAAGAAATTAAAATGTACGATGACGACCCTCAATGGCGCGTAATGTTCAATTTTCTGCGGGCCATGTATCGGGATCATCCAGTCCGGATCGATGTAGCGGGCACTGTGGAAAGTATCGCTAAAATTACGCCAGAGCTGCTGTATCGTTGCTACCACACGTTTTATAACCTGGGAAATATGTGTCTTGCCTTGGCGGGCAATTTTCAGGTGGACAAGGTTCTGGAAGTTTGTGACAGAATGCTCAAATCTACCAAACCCATAAAAGTCAAACGAATCTTCCCTAAGGAGCCTGCAGGGGTGGTATCTCATCATGTGGAAGAACAGCTTTCTGTGGCCTCTCCACTGTTCCAGTTTGGCTTTAAAGACCCGGAGGGGGACAAACCCAGAAGTGAGCGGGATGTAGCCGCCATGGAAGTGTTACTGGAAACCATGGCATCCGAAGCATCTCCTTTATTCCGGGACCTGCTGGATCGGGAACTTATCAATGAATCCAGCTTCAGTTACGAATATTTTGAAGGAAGCGGTTACGCAACGGTCATGTTCAGCGGGGAATCCAAGAACGCCCAGGCAGCTGCCCAGGCCCTTTTGCAGGAGGCCAAACGTTTCCAAACCGAAGGCATTCCACAAGAAGCCTTTGAACGCTCCAAACGCGCACTGTATGGGGAGCTTGTTTCTGCCCTGAACAACACGGGAAGCATCGCCAATGGACTGGTGAACATGGCGCTGCGAGGCAGGGAACTCTTTACCTACATAGACTCCTTGGCAAGTCTCAAGCCGGAAGATGTCACCGATCAGCTGAACCGGGTGTTCCAGGAAGAACAAAGTGTTCTTTCGATTATCTTGCCTTTGGAATAAATCTAATATCAAGTTTCGGCATTTGCCGAAAGGAGGAATCAATCTTTATGACGCACACAATCACGTTCCCTGGATTGGGGCTCAGTTTTACAGTGAATACAGTGGCCTTTTCTGTGGGAAATTTCCATGTTTACTGGTACGGAATCATCATTGCAGTAGGTTTTCTGCTGGCATTGATCTACGCCTCCATGAGCTGCAAAAAGATGAATATCGATGTAAACCGTCTGTTTGATGCGGTGATTGTAGGGTTGATCGCAGGTGTGATCTTTGCACGACTGTTCTATGTGGTATTTTATCCCGGTGACAAATACTGGAAAAACCCCATGGAGATTTTCCAGATTCACGATGGGGGATTGGCCATCTATGGCGGCATCATCGGAGCCCTGATCTTTGGCGGTTTGATGGCTCGCATCCGGAAATTGAAGGTTGCCGCTGTATTCGACATTGTCTCACTGGGTTTTCTGATCGGCCAATGTGTAGGCCGTTGGGGAAATTTCATCAACCAAGAAGCTTTTGGTACGGTAACGGATTTGCGCTGGGGCATGAGCAGCGATGCCACCTCCAATATGACCGTACATCCTTGCTTCCTGTACGAATCCCTTCTTTGCCTGTTAGGCTTTGTCCTCTTACATATCTTCACGAGGAAATACCGTCAATATGATGGTCAAACTTTTTTGCTTTACATCGTATGGTACGGCTTTATTCGTTTCTTCATTGAAGGCCTGCGTACCGACAGTTTGATGATTCCCGGTGTTAATCTGCGGGTTTCCCAGGTCATTGCAGCAGGCTGCGTGATTGTTGGCGTAATCCTGTTGATTGCGTTCCGCCACAAAACCAGCCTTACCGGTTGTGGCGACCGCCGGGTCATGGAAGCGGTAGGCTTGGTGGAACCTTTGCCTGTGGAAGAAAAGGAAGAAGAGCCTGAAGATGACGGTCCCAGCACCATTTTTGGCGATCTTCCCCCGGAAGAGGTCAAGGAAATTTACAATGAGATCGCCAAAGGCCCCGAGGATTTGGCCAAAAAAGACCGGGGTTCTTCGGATGTAGCTGAACAAAAAGAAGCCGCTTCGGAAAAGGATTCCAGCAAAGAAGAAGAAAAGGTGGAAGAAGATTCCGAAACGGAGCAGTAATAGCTTTACTTATGGAGAAAGGGGAGGAAAAACGTGGCAGAACGTATTGATGGAAAAGCCGTTTCCGCAAAAGTGCGGGCAGAAGTCGCCGAGGAAGTAAAGACCTTAAAAGAACAAGGTGTTTGTCCCGGTTTGGCTGTGGTGATTGTAGGGGATGATCCTGCCTCACGAATCTATGTGAACAACAAGAAGAAAGCTTGCGAGGCTACAGGTATCCATTCGGAAGAATATGCTCTTTCGGCAGAAACCACCCAGGAGGAACTTTTGACCTTGGTGGATCAATTGAACCACAAGGAAGACATCCATGGGATTTTGGTGCAGTCGCCCTTGCCCAAGGGATTGGACGAAGCGGCTGTAGTGGAAGCCATCAATCCCCAAAAAGATGTGGATGCTTTCCATGCGTACAACGTGGGAAAGATTATGATTGGAGATTACCATTTTCTTCCGTGCACTCCTGCTGGGATTATGGAACTGTTAAAAGCCTATGAGATTCCAGTAGAAGGCAAACGTTGCGTGGTGATTGGCCGCAGCAATATCGTGGGAAAACCTATGGCAATGCTGCTTCTCCATCAAAATGGTACCGTGACGATTTGCCACAGCCGAACCAAAAATCTGCCGGAAATCACGGCACAAGCAGATATCCTTGTATCCGCCGTAGGGAAAAGCCATTTTGTCACAGCGGACATGGTAAAACCAGGCGCTGTGGTGATCGATGTGGGCATGAACCGGGAGGAAAACGGCAAACTGTGCGGAGATGTGGATTTTGCTCAGGTGGAACCTTTGGCTTCCTACATCACTCCGGTTCCCGGAGGAGTTGGCCCTATGACTATTGCTATGCTGTTGAAAAACACGATTACAGCTGCCAAGTTACAAAATCATTTGCTATAACCGGACAGGAGTTGTTTCTCTATGGCAAGTATGCTGGAACACATCCATTCTCCGGAAGACATCAAAGGATTTGACGGGGAAGAACTCACTGCGCTCTGCGAAGAGATGCGCCGAGTGATCATTGAAACGGTCTCAGCAAACGGTGGCCACTTGGCCTCCAACTTAGGTGTCGTGGAATTGACAGTGGCGTTGGCGCTGGCCTTTTCGCCACCCAAAGATACCATCGTTTGGGATGTGGGTCACCAAAGTTACCCATATAAGTTGTTGACAGGCCGCTATCCTCAATTTTCCACCATCCGTCAGGAAGGCGGCCTTGCAGGATTCCCCTGCAGGGAGGAAAGCCCCTACGACATGTTTACCTGCGGACACAGCAGCACCTCCATCTCTTCTGCGCTTGGAGTGTCTGAAGCCAATTACCTGCAGGGTAAAGATGGCTATGTGGTGGCTGTCATCGGCGATGGAGCCTTGACAGGAGGATTGGCATATGAAGGCCTGAACAATGCCGGCCGTCTACACCGCAATTTGATCGTTATCTTAAACGACAACGCCATGTCCATTTCCAAAAATGTGGGCTCCATGGCTCGATATTTGACCTATATCCGGACGAAACCGGGATATATTAAAACGAAAAATCATCTGGAACAATCCCTTCAAAAGCTTCCCGGAATTGGAAAAATAGTAGGCAGTGGCCTTCGCCGCTTGAAACATGCGGTAAAGCGTCTCTTTTACAATTCCACTGTCTTCGATGATTTTGGCTTTTCCTATTACGGACCCTTTGACGGGCACAACATCAAAGAACTGGCGGAAACCCTAGAGACAGCCAAGTTGATTCATAAGCCTGTCCTTCTCCATGTGCGCACTTACAAAGGCAAGGGATATCAATACGCGGAACAAGATCCCACTATTTATCATGGTCTGTCCGGATTTGACGTCACAACCGGAGATACCGGGGAAAAATCCCAAAGCTTTTCTGACGAATTTGGAAAGACCATGTGTGCCTTGGCCCAAAACAATCCAAAAATCTGCGCTATAACCGCCGCCATGCAAAATGGTACCGGGTTAAGTGAATTCCGAGAAAAGTTCCGGGGCAGATTTTTCGATGTAGGCATTTCTGAAGAACATGCAGTCACTTTTGCAGGTGGCCTCGCCGCTGGCGGGATGCTACCGGTTTTTGCAGTTTATTCTACTTTTTTGCAGCGGGCGTATGATCAGCTTATTCACGACGTCTCCATGCAAAACACAAAAGTCATCTTGGCGGTAGATCGAGCCGGTGTAGTGGGGGAGGACGGAAAAACACATCAAGGTGTTTTTGATGCCGCCTATCTTCAGACCATCCCCAATATTACGGTTTATTCTCCCACCTATTTTCGGGAACTCAATCTTCAACTCACCTATTTGGTGGAAAAGGGACAAGGCCTTTGCGCGATCCGATATCCTCGTGGAAAAGAGCTCTATAAACCCCACAGCTTTACGAGTACCACGGACCCCTTCAGCGTCTATGGAAATCCAGATGCCAAGTGCTGTGTGGTTACTTTTGGGCGAGTTTTTTCCTTTGCTGCCGCGTGTACAGAGCATTTGAAGCAACAAGGCATTCCCCTGAAGCTTGTGAAACTCAATCGAATTATTCCTGTAGATACGAAAGCCGTGGAGGAAGCTCTTGCCTGTGAGCATGTTTTCTTTTTCGAAGAAGGAATCCAACGGGGAGGAATCGGCGAACATTTTGGGTTTCTTTTGGAACAAAGGGGTTTTTCTGGGCAATTCCATCTTCGAGCCATCCAAGATCCCTATATTAAGCATGCCCCCATGTTCCGTTCTCTGGAAGTCTTAGGCCTCAACGAAGAGGGAATTGAAAACTATATCCTGGAAACGCTGGGAAAAGCTAAGGGAGGGATTCACTCTGAAAAAACGACTTGATATCCTTGTGACGGAACGAGGCCTTGCTGAGAGCCGCGAAAAAGCCAAAGTGCTGATTATGGCGGGGCATGTCTATGTGGACCATCAAAAGGCGGACAAGCCTGGAGATACTTTTTCGGAAGAGGCAGAAATTGAAGTCCGCGGAAAAGGTCTGCAATATGTAAGCCGTGGGGGATTGAAGCTGGAAAAAGCCATGAAAGAGTTTGGGCTTACATTGGCAGAGAAAACCTGTATGGATATTGGCGCTTCCACTGGTGGTTTTACAGACTGTATGCTGCAAAATGGAGCACGAAAAGTCTATTCCGTGGATGTAGGGTATGGGCAACTGGCCTGGAGCCTCCGAACGGATCCCCGTGTGGTCAATTTGGAACGAACCAATGCCCGATATTTGACCCGGGAACAAATTCCAGAAGTAATCGACTTTTTCTCTGTGGATGTTTCCTTTATTTCCCTTACCATTATCTTGCCTGCGGTACGCCCTCTCCTGGGAGAACAGGGCCAGGCGGTCTGCCTGATCAAACCACAATTTGAGGCAGGCAGAGAAAAGGTGGGAAAAAAGGGTGTTGTCCGGGACAAATCGGTTCATCGAGAAGTCATCGAAAAAATACGAAACTTTGTCTTGGATCACGGATATTCTATTTTGGGACTCACCTTTTCTCCAGTCAAGGGTCCGGAAGGAAATATCGAATATCTCATCTATCTGGAACGATCTGACACCCCCGTGTGCATGGAAACAGTTCCAAGCGCTGAATGGGTGGTAGAACAATCGCACCAGGCACTAGATCGTCCCAACGGAAAATAATAACAAGTTGAAGTGACTTTTTTCAGCTTCCAGGCGTCAAAAGGAGGGAGATTCCTGTGAAGATTGCCGTACTTCCCAATTTGACCAAACAGGCTGCACAAACTTGTACAGAGGAAGTACTTGCCATTTTAAAGCAAAGCGGCTGTGACACTGTATTAAAAACCGATCTTTTTACGAAACATGGTGTCTATCGTCAAGGTCAAGACGAGGAAGTCTTGCGGGAGTGTGACCTGTTTGTGGCAATCGGCGGAGACGGAACCATTATCCACACCGCAAAACTGGCAGCTTCTCTGGATAAACCCATCTTGGGCGTCAATGCCGGCACCCTGGGATTTACCGCTGGAGTGGAACGCCACGAACTGTCCTTGCTTTCCCATCTGGCGGATGGGGACTACAGAGAGGAAAAACGTCTCATGCTCTCTGTTCAGCTGGAAACAGAAAAAGGCAGCTATCACTATTACGCTCTCAACGATGCCGTTCTTTCAGGAGAACCTGCAAAAATCATTGATTACCGCATGCTTCTTGGAAGACGATCCTACAACTACCGGGCGGATGGTTTTATTGTGGCCACTCCCACAGGGTCTACCGCGGATTCCTTGTCTGCAGGAGGACCGGTGATTGAACCCAGCATGGACTGTTTGGTCTATACGCCCATTTGTCCCCACTCTCTCTTTAACCGAAGCGTAATTTTTAAAGGAGATTCACCACTTTTGGTGGATATTCCTGAGAATATAGGGAGGCTTTATCTTTCCGTAGATGGAGAACCTCCTCTGGATGTTTCCGAAGGAGATCGTTTGACCTTTTCTCGAGCAGAACGCTTTGCCAGATTTGTCCGTTTGGGAAAACAGGATTTTTACGATACCCTCAATCGGAAAATTATCGAAACCCGGCCATAAGTTTGGACCGATGGCTCTTACGGAAAACCGGCGAAACCCGCCAGAAAGGACTGGAATCCACCTCATGAAAACACGACGGCACGCAAAAATTTTGGAGCTCATCAAAGAATATGACATCGACACCCAAGACGAGCTTCTCCGCTATTTGCGGGAGAGCGGATTCGATGTGACCCAAGCAACGGTATCCCGCGATATCAAGGAGCTGCGTTTGGTGAAAACTCTTTCCCGCACGGGAAAATACCGCTATTCCACAGGGAATGAAAACATCAACGACATGTCCTCCAAGTTCTATTCCTTCTTTTCCGATTCTGTCCTCTCGGTAGAAGCTGCCCAGAACATGGTAGTTGTACGCTGTATGACCGGTATGGCCCAGGCTGTATGTGCTTCCATGGACTCCATGCACTGGCAAGGGTTTGTGGGGACTTTGGCGGGAGAAGACACCATCTTTATCGTTTGCCGTACCGACGCAGACGCCCTGGCAACTCAAGAAGAATTCCGGAAATTGATCAACAGGTGACCTGATATGCTGTCTCAGTTGTTCATTCAGAATATTGCTGTAATCGAAAAAGCCTCCATCGATTTTGAGGAAGGATTTACCGTTTTGACCGGCGAAACCGGCGCCGGTAAATCTATCATCATTGACGCCATTCACGCAGTGCTGGGGGACAGGACCTCCAAAGAGTTGGTTCGCACCGGTTCGGATACAGCTTCTGTTTCTGCCCTGTTTACGGATTTGGATCAAGATACCCTGGATCTGTTAGATCGGTTTTCCATTCCCAGAGAGGAAGATAGATCACTCTTAATCCAACGTGAAATCAGGTCGGCAGGCAGATCCCATTGCAAATGCAACGGAGCCCCAGCTACTGTGTCCATGCTCAAACAGTTGGGACCACGATTGATTACCATTCATGGACAACATGAAAGCTATGAGCTGCTTTCTCCAGAGGTCCACATGACCTATCTGGACAGCTTTGGGGAACTGGAATCGCTCTTAGGAGCCTACCAGAATGCTTATCATGCCTTGCGTGAGACACAACATCGCCTGGAAGCCCTTCAAACAGACAAAGGGGAAAAAGCCAGGTTATCGGACTTGCTTCACTATCAAATTGATGAAATCGAAAGCGCCCAAATTCATGTTGGGGAACGGGAAGAACTAGAAAGCCAGCGGGAGATCATTCGCAACAGCGAAAAAATTTCCGGTTCGTTGGAATTACTCAGGGAATTGCTGTCCGGTGATGAGGAAAATCCCGGATTACTCACAGAAGTTTCTCAAGCCTCTGAGGAAGCAGAACGCATTGCACCCTATTTGCCGGAATTGGAAGAAGCCTCTCAAAAACTACAGGAGGCAGGGTATCTTCTGGAAGATGTGGATGCTATTCTGCGAGGCACAGGGGTGGACTTTGATCCTGCCCAATTGGACGCCATTGAGGAACGATTGGATCTTCTATACAAATTGGGGTTGAAATACGGTTCCAGCGAAGAAAAAATACTGGATTTTTTGGACGACTGTAAGAGAAGGCTTCATCAGATCGAGTTCTCAGATGAAGAGCGGGAACGTCTGGAGTCGCAGTATGAACAGCAGAAGAAGGAAGCAATCGCTTTAGCCAAGGAGCTTTCCGAAAAAAGGCGTGCCGCTTCCGGACTGTTTCTGCGCCAGGTCAAAAAGGAGCTGTCTTTCTTAAATATGCCGGGCATCGAGTTCGAGACGGATATTCAACGGGTCCCCCTTTATCAGATGGGCTGTGACAGAATCCAGTTTTTGGTCTCTGCCAATCAGGGAGAACCGCCTAAACCTTTGTCGAAGATTGCATCGGGAGGCGAGTTGTCACGAATCATGCTGGCCATCAAAACTGTCCTCTCCGGAAAAGATAAAGTGCAAACCTTAATTTTTGATGAGGTGGACACAGGGATCAGCGGGGCAGCCGCCCAAAAAGTGGGGCAGAAACTGCGTCAAGTTTCTCAGAATAGACAAGTTCTATGCATCACTCATCTGGCCCAGATGGCCGCTTTGGCTGACCATCACTTGTTAATTTCCAAGCATGTGGATCAAGGACGCACCTATACCCAGGTGAAAGAACTGGACTTTGAGGGAAGAAAACACGAAGTAGCGCGGATAATCGGCGGTGATGGGATTACGCCCCTTCAACTGGAAATGGCGGAAGAAATGCTTCGGAAGTCTTGACTTTTTTCAGGTTCAGCCGTATAATAGCACACAATGGCAATGACGGAACAAAGTAGACTGCCGAGTCCTACGGCACAGAGAACTTGCGGTTGGTGAAAGCAAGAACGTGGCGGCAGTTGAACATACAGTCCCGAGCCGCTGTCCTGAACTTTTTCAGTAGGGATCGCCGTTTGGCAGGCGTTACTCTGCCAGGGCATAGATGTGCCCGTAAGGTCACGGACCGTAAGGCCGTGATAAATTGAGGTGGTACCGCGGTAAGTCTTTTATCGCCCTCTGCGTGAAAATGCAGGGGGCTTTTCTTTTTGGAAAAAGCTACCCTGGGCATTTTCAAAACATCATTTTTGGAAAGGTTGGGAACAACATGGGAGTTTACGAAGAACTACAGGCCCGGGGATTGATTGCCCAGGTCACCAACGAAGAGGAAATCCGCCAGGTGGTAAATAACGGAAAAGCTGTTTTTTACATTGGCTTTGACTGCACCGCCGACAGCCTGACCGCCGGTCACTTTATGGCCCTCACTTTGATGAAGCGGCTGCAGATGGCTGGCAATAAACCCATCGCATTGATTGGCGGAGGCACCACTATGATCGGAGATCCCACCGGTCGCACTGACATGCGTAAAATGCTCACCAAAGAGGATATCGACCACAACGCTGCCTGCTTCAAGCGACAGATGGAGCGATTCATCGAGTTTGGCCAGGGTGAGGGCAAAGCAATGATGCTCAACAACGCCGACTGGCTGCTGAATCTGAACTATGTGGAACTGCTGCGGGAAGTGGGCGCCTGCTTCAGCGTCAACAACATGCTCCGGGCAGAATGCTACAAGCAGCGCATGGAAAAGGGACTCTCTTTCCTGGAGTTTAACTACATGATCATGCAAAGCTACGACTTCTACTACCTATTCCAGCACTATGGCTGCAACATGGAATTTGGCGGTGATGACCAGTGGAGCAACATGCTGGGCGGCACCGAACTGATTCGCCGGAAACTGGGCAAGGATGCTCATGCTATGACTATCACCCTGCTTACTGACTCTCAGGGAAAAAAGATGGGCAAAACTGCCGGAAATGCTGTGTGGCTGGATCCCAACAAGACCAGTCCCTTCGACTTCTATCAGTACTGGCGCAATGTGGATGACGCCGATGTGATCAAATGTGTACGGATGCTCACCTTCCTGCCTCTGGAGGAGATCGAGGAAATGAGCCATTGGGAAGGCAGCCAGCTGAACAAGGCAAAAGAAATTCTTGCCTTTGAGCTGACCAAGATGGTTCATGGGGAAGAAGAGGCCAAAAAAGCTCAGGAAGGCGCTCGAGCTCTCTTTGGTGCAGGTAGCGATACCTCTAACATGCCCACCACCCAACTTTCTGATGAAGATTTCACCGACGGAGAAATTACCGTTTTGGATCTGTTGCTCAAGACGGGGCTGGTTCCCTCCAAAGGGGAAGGCCGAAGACTGATCCAGCAGGGCGGTTTGACAGTGGCAGACGAAAAGGTGACAGACATGAATAAAACTTTCCCGAAAGAAGCATTTGAAAAGGGTCTTGTCATCAAAAAAGGCAAAAAAGTGTTTCACAAGGCTGTGTGCTAAAAACTGAGCTAAGAGATTATTTTCACAGATTCTAAAAAGAGGGTCTCTCCTTCATCTGAAAAGGAGAGGCCCTCTTTTGTATATCAGGAATCAAATAGACGCTGAATCTCTTTTTTATGGGACAGGGTGATAACTTTACCTGTATAGGGGGAAAGTATCTTTCGCATAGCCGGCAGGTTGACTCTGTAAAACTTCCTTGTCCATTTCAGCAAATCGACTACCGACTTTAAAGTTTCATTTTTCCTGCTTGTTTTCCTGATTTTCCGTTTTATAAATCGATGGAGAATACGATAGCGACAAAGGAATGGTGGCGTATTCAAAAAATAAATGACATCTGCATCTCTAAAGCACTGCTCACACCAGGTGAATTGAACCCCTTCAATGATCCAATGTTCCCGGCCCAATGTTTGTGTCAGCATCTTGTCCCTGGAATATTCATCCCGTTTACAACTGAATGACCCTCTGGAATTGTCCCAAAAGAGGTCATCCAAGGAACAGACTGGTATATGATATTTTTCGGATAAACCCTTTGCAAGGTATGTTTTTCCAGAACCACTGGGCCCAATAATGTGAATTTTCATCTTGTCACCACCAATGACATTTTCCCAATTATAGCAAAACCACGCTGAAAAGCAAATGCATCACAGCGTGGTCCGGTCAATGAAATCCGTTTTATTTTGCCAAATGAGGGCTCTTTTAAGCCATAGCCTTTTGAATGGCCCCTAATACCGTGTCAAAGTCAGCCTCTGTTACCAAAAGGGAGATTTCCACTTCCGACGTAGTAATGAGCCGAATATCGGCATCGGTCCCTGAAATGGCATTGAACACCTGCGCCGCAATGCCAGGGGTGTTCTTCATAATCGGATCGTGGACAGAAATCTTATGGTTGACACTGCTGACAATCACATCGATATCTGTTTCCTGCTTGAGCTTGGAAGTAAAACCCAAAATATCGATCATATCCTCATCGGATATGGTAAAGGACAGACCTGTTGTGGCTCCATGGGTGGGAGCCATAGAGATCATATCGATATTGATTCCATACTGTGAAATTGTGTCAAAGATCTTTGCAATGGAAGATACATTGGCAGGAAAATCTTGAAGGGTAATCAGTGTAATATTGTCAACAGTACTGATGACAGTGGAAGCACTCATAAAAGTTTCCTCCTCAAATCAAATGGGACATGTCGTAAAGTCCCGGACCTTTTCCGGTCATGAACACCGCTGCATTCACAGCTCCCGCAGCAAAAAGCTCTTTGGACTGAGCAGAATGAGACAGGGTAATCACTTCGCTCTGTCCGGCAAAGATCACCTGGTGTTCGCCTACGATGGTGCCGCCCCGCACCGAATGTAATCCAATTTCCCGCTTTTCCCGTTTCTTACGTTGGGAATGACGGTCATAGACATAATTCATGGAATCATCCCGAACTTGATTGATGGCATCCGCAATCATCAGCGCTGTGCCACTGGGGGCGTCAATTTTTTGATTGTGATGCATTTCCACGATTTCCACGTCAAAAGCATCACCTAAAACCGCTTCCGCTTTTTTTGCCAATTCGATCAACAAGTTAACACCTAAAGACATGTTGCGGGAATAAAACAAAGGCAACTCTTTAGAAGCTTCTTGAATTTCCTGGGTTTGTTCCGAGCTGTAGCCAGTGGTACAGAGCACCGCCGCAGTTCCAGGATGATTCCGGCAATAAGTCAAGATCGAGGAGAGGGCAGAGGGGTGGGAAAAATCTACCACAACCTGAGCGGTTTCAGAAACCTCCTCTAAGGTTTTATATACGGGAAAATTACCATTTCCTGTACCGGAAAGATCTACACCGGCCACAATGGCGCAATCTCCCCGTTGGTAAACAAAATTCTGAACTGCGGCACCCATTTTACCATTGCAGCCGCAGAGAATTATTTGGGTCAACATGTAGGAAACATCCTTTCTTTTTCACAAAAAACCTTTACACCAAACCGTGGTGTTTCAGCAGCGCCGTCAGCTTGGCCTTGCCCTCCTCGGTCATGGTGGTCAAAGGCATACGGCAGAAATTGGAGTGAATGAGCCCCATCTGGAACAGCGCCTCCTTGATGGGAATGGGATTCACGTCAAAGAAGAACCCGTCCATCAGATCAAGGTATTCCATATTCAGCTTCCGGGCCGTGTCCAAATCTTTCTGAAGCATGGCAGAAGTCAGTTGATGCATCACATCCGGCAAAGCATTGGAAAAAACAGAAATGACGCCCTTTCCACCCAATGCCATCATGGGCAGGGTCTGGTTATCTTCTCCGGAATACATGGTCAAATCGTCCCCGCACAGGGCCATCGTCCGCGCTGCAGCGGCAATGTCTCCATTGGCTTCTTTGACAGCTACAATGTAGGGATTTTTAGAAAGTTCCTTATAGGTGGCAGGCTGGATATTGCACCCCGTCCGACTGGGTACATTGTACAAAATACAGGGCATCTTTACATGATCTGCAATATAGTTGAAGCTTTCGATCATGCCCTTCTGAGAGGTCTTGTTATAATAGGGGGTCACCAAAAGCAAGCCCGCTGCTCCCAGCTGTTTTGCTTCCAGGGAAAGCTCTACACAGAAAGCGGTATCGTTGCTGCCTGTGCCTGCGATGACGGGAACACGCCCTTTCACTTTTTCCAGAATAAATTGGATGGTCTTGATGTGGTCCTCTGTGGTCATGGTGGCTGCTTCACCTGTGGTGCCACAGGCCACAATGGCGTCAATGCCCTTCTCGATCTGGAATTCCACCAACTTTTCCAGTTCATCCCAAGAGATATTTCCTTGGGCGTCAAATGGCGTTACCAACGCGGTGGCCGCGCCAGTGAAAATTACCTGTTTCATTCTCTCCTACCTCCAATTTCTCAGTCGAAGTAGCCCTTCTTGCAAAGCAGCTCTGCCATGAGCAAAGCACCGCCTGCAGCACCCCGCAGGGTGTTGTGGGAAAGGCAGACAAATTTGTAATCGTACTGGGTGTCAGGACGCAGACGGCCAACAGAGATCGCCATGCCACCCTCCAAATCCCGATCCAACTTGGGCTGAGGCCGATCATTCTCCGTGAAGTAATGGATAAACTGTTTGGGTGCACTGGGCAGATCCAGCTCCTGAGCGGGACCTTTGAATTTCTCCCAGCGGTCGATGATCTCTTCCACGGAAAGCTTATTTTCCAGGGAGAAGAAAACAGCTGCCATATGGCCATCAGAAACGGGAACCCGCAGACATTGGGAAGTGATGGAAGGGGTCTGCGCATTGACAATGACGCCATTTTCCACATGGCCCCAGATCTTTAAAGGCTCCTGCTCAGATTTTTCCTCTTCTCCGCCGATATAGGGGATTACATTGTCCAAAATTTGAGGCATGGTTTCAAAGGTCTTTCCGGCACCGGAAATGGCCTGATAGGTGCAAGCCAGAACCTTGGTCACTCCCAAATCCATCAAGGGATGGATGGCAGGCACATAACTCTGCAGAGAGCAATTGCACTTAACCGCCACAAATCCACGCTTGGTTCCCAGGCGTTTTCTCTGGGCCTCAATGACTTCCACATGATCTGCATTGATTTCCGGGATAATCATGGGAACATCGGGCGTGGAGCGATGGGCGCTGTTGTTGGAAACCACAGGGCATTCCAGCTTAGCATAGGATTCCTCCAGCGCGCGGATTTCCTCTTTTTTCATATTGACGGCACAGAATACAAAATCCACCAGGGAAACAATTTTCTCCCGATCGGCTTCTGCATCGTAGACAGGCAACTGAGCCATAGAGGCTGGAATAGGAGTTTTCATGGCCCAACGACCATTGACTGCCTCTTCGTATGTTTTCCCGGCAGACCGAGCACTGGCGGCCAAAGCCGTCACTTTAAACCAGGGGTGGTTCTCCAAAATGGTGGCAAAACGCTGACCCACCATGCCAGTACATCCAATGATGCCTACGCGATACTGCTTCATAATTTCCAGTTCCTTTCTGAGAAAAGTGGCGTGAGGGCAACGGAGAGAGACAAAGAAAAAACCGGTTGAAAACCGGCTGCCAATCTCCTATAATAGAAATGCTGCTTTGGTGGCCCCAAAGCCTGTGGTCAATAGCACTCCATCACAAGTGATGACAGTCGCAAAGCTATTTGCCGTTGCAACCAGGATCATATTCGCCAAAATAATCTCCTTCGGCAGCCCACCCTTTCACAAGACTTCGTCAGTTTTGGCAACCTCTATCTCATTACTTTTGAAAGCCGCGCCTCTATTTGTGTTTTATCATACCCCAGTTTCCCTCCATTGTCAATTTTTTCAGCCTATATATTGTATGAAATTTTCTGGGGGCCGTGCCTGGATCCCCCTGTGAAGAAAGAAGGACAGCATTCTCCATGAAAACAAGCGATTTTAATTTTGATCTGCCGGAAGAGCTCATCGCTCAAACCCCCATTGAACCTCGGGACGCATCCCGGTTGATGGTATTGGACAAGAAGACAGGGGAGATTCAGCATCGTCATTTCTATGATATCATAGAATACCTTACTCCCAAGGACTGCCTTATTCTCAATGATTCCCGGGTGCTACCTGCCCGGCTCTATGGAATTAAGGAAGGCACGGGAGCCCATGTAGAATTTCTTCTGCTACAAAATAAAGGGAATGATGTGTGGGAGGCTTTGGCTGGTCCCGGTAAACGTGCCAAAAAGGGTAGCCGGTTTCAATTTGGAGACGGTCTCCTTCGTTGCCAGGTAGTGGATGTATTACCCGATGGAAACCGATTGATCCACTTTGAATACGAGGGGATGTTCTTTCACATTCTCGATCAGATTGGCCAGATGCCTTTGCCTCCCTATATCAAAGCCCGCTTGGAGGACAAAGAACGGTATCAGACTGTGTATTCCAGGGAAGAGGGTTCTGCGGCCGCTCCCACAGCTGGCCTTCATTTTACTCCGGAATTGCTGGAAAAGATCAAGGCAAAGGGCGTTGAGCTGGGATTTGTTACTTTACATGTAGGACTCGGCACATTCCGTCCTGTCAGCGTAGAGAACATTCAGGACCACAAAATGCACTCTGAACATTATCACATGCCGGAGGAAACTGCCGCATTGATCCGGAAAACCAAGGAGCGGGGAGGCCGGGTCATTGCCGTGGGAACCACCAGCTGCCGTACTATTGAGTCTGTAGCCCAACGAGAAGGCTGTTTCCGGGAAAGCGAAGGGTGGACGGACATCTTCCTGTATCCCGGCTATGAATTCAAAGGAGTAGATGCGCTGATCACCAATTTTCATCTGCCCGAAAGCACCTTGATCATGTTGGTATCCGCTTTGGCAGGCAGAGAAAACATTCTTCATGCTTATCAAGTAGCAGTTCAAGAAAAATACCGTTTCTTCAGCTTTGGTGATGCCATGTTCATTTCCTGATCGATTGCCCTCGAGACGCTTTCGCCGTTTCGGGGTTTTTTTCCAGAACAATACGCCGGATAGAAAGGGAATTGAGCTCGGGGAAAAAGTGTGTTATAATCGACCCACAAGCCGGCAAATGTACTGGACATTTATCTTTTAAAATTGGGAGGATCCCATGGAACGAAATCAGAAATTGGAACAGGTACTTCAAAAAGTGCAAAAACCTGGACGCTATGTTGGCGGGGAGTTAAATGCAGTAGTTAAGGATCCCTCTCAAGTAGATGTCCGGTTTGCTTTCTGCTTTCCCGATACCTATGAGGTGGGCATGTCTCACCTGGGTATCAAAATCCTCTATGGCGCATTCAATGAAGTCCCTTACTTCTGGTGCGAGCGGGTTTTTGCCCCTTGGATCGACATGGAAGAACAAATGCGCCAGGAAAATATTCCCCTTTACGCCTTGGAAAGCGGGGATCCGGTAGATCAGTTTGATTTCATCGGATTCACCTTGCAATATGAGTTGAGTTATACCAATGTGCTGAACATGCTGGAGCTGGCAGGGATCCCTCTTCGCAGCAAGGACCGTACGGAACTGTTTCACATTGTGGTAGGCGGAGGTCCCTGTGTCTGTAACCCCGAACCCTTGGCGGATTTCTTTGATTTGTTCTTTTTAGGAGACGGGGAAGAAGTGGATCTGGAAGTGATGGAGCTCTATCGCCGCTGCAAAAAGGAAGGAAAATCCAAACTGGAATTTCTGGAGCAAGCCGCTCAAATCGAAGGTGTCTATGTTCCCGCTTTCTACGATGTATCTTACAATGACGACGGAACGGTGAAAGCTTACACGCCCACCCACGGTGCCCCGCCCACCATAAAAAAACGTGTCATCCGGGATATGAACAAGGCTTACTATCCCAAGGACTTTGTGGTTCCGTCCATCGATGTGATTCACAATAGAATTTCCGAAGAAGTTTTGCGGGGATGTATCCGTGGCTGCCGTTTCTGTCAAGCTGGATTCCTTTACAGGCCGTATCGAGAAAAGAGCATCGAAACCATTGACCGCCAGTGCCGAGATCTGTGTCACTCCACTGGCTACGATGAAATTTCCCTCTCCTCTCTCAGCACCAGCGATTATGGCCAGCTCAATGAGTTGATCGATACCCTTCATCGATGGACCGAAGGGGAAAAGGTCAGTTTATCCCTGCCTTCTTTGCGGGTGGACAACTTTTCTCCGGAACTGATGGAACGCATCAATTCTGTTCGAAAAAGCGGTTTGACCTTTGCCCCGGAAGCCGGTTCCCAGCGGATGCGTGACGTAATCAACAAAAACGTTACGGAAGAGGAACTGCTTCACACGGTAAACGTGGCCTTTACCGAAGGGTGGACGCGAATCAAACTGTATTTTATGATCGGCCTTCCCACGGAAACTGTGGATGACGTTTTGGCAATTCTTCAGCTGGGACAAAAAGTGGTGGACGCTTTCTACGCTAACAAGGAGAAACCTCGGGGGAAAGGGGTAGAAGTATCTCTCAGCGCAGCGGCCTTTGTACCGAAACCTTTTACCCCTTTCCAGTGGTTCGGGCAGGATACCATGGAGATGCTGCGGGAAAAGCAAAAAGCCCTGAAAAGTCATATTCCCTCCAGACGTCTCTCCGTCAGCTATCACGGCGCTCAGACCAGTTTTTTGGAAGCGGTTTTCGCCCGGGGAGACCGCAGGCTGTGCCGGGTGATGGAGAAGGCCCGGGAATTCGGGCTTCGGTTCGATGGATGGGATGAATGCTTCGATTTTGACAAGTGGATGGAAGCTTTTGAAGCATGCGGTCTGGACCCTGCTTTTTACGCAAACCGCCATCGTGAATTTGACGAAGTGTTCCCCTGGGACCATTTAGATTACGGGGTGAAAAAAGAATTCTTCATCGAAGAATGTAAACGGGCTTACCAAGCCCAAACAACACCCAATTGCCGAGAAAAATGTTCCCATTGCGGAGCAGCGTGCTACAAGGGAGGAATCTGCGTTGAAAAGCGTCCGAGTGTGGTTTGAGAAAAAAGGAGCAATCCAGTATGTCTCCCATCTGGATCTCACCCGGTGTATGTCTCGGGGATTGAAGCTTTCTGGTCTTCCCGTCTGGTACACGGAGGGGTTTAACCCTAGAATCTATATGACCTACGCCATGCCACTTTCCCTGGGAGTACGCGGGGAACGGGAATGCATGGAAATCCGGCTGACCGAGGATGTCCCATATCAGGAAATTGTCACTCAGCTTAATAAACATCTTCCCGGAGACCTGCGGGTCCTCGAAGTCACAGATCCGGTAGATTCCTTTGATGACATCGCCTTTGGCCAGTACGATATCTTCCTTTCTTCCAATCACCCTGCTTTGCTGGAAGAAAAACTCCAGGCACTCCTGGCTCAGGACACCATCATTGTCCAGAAACATACCAAAAAGGGAATCCGAGATTTTGATATCAAACCTGATTTTCAAAAGGTTCAAATAGAGCGCCAAGAGGATGGCTTACTTCTGAACCTTTGTCTGCCTTGCAGCATGGGAGGAAGCACCAATCCTGCGCTGCTTTTGGAAGCCCTTAAAAACTACCAAGGGGAAGAACCCTACTACGTCATTACCCGGAAGGGGCTCATGACAAAAGATTTTTCTCCGTTCTGTTAAAATATTCTTGCTTTTTCCCCCTTGCTGTGCTAAAATATTTGAGCATTTGAAATCCGCGGGTTTTCCTCAAAGGCTTGCCCGTGGGGGTCGAAACGCGGAATGGAAGTTCCAAAGGCTCGAGAGAAGCGTTTGGTTTTCTTTCGGTTCCGCGTCTGGAAGCGGGCAGTCCGCTGCCGGGAAACCGGTATGAATGTCTGAACGATTACGATATGGAGGAATATCAAATGGACGCAATCAAAATGATCTCTCAGGATTCCATGAAGGAAGAACTCCCCCAGTTCTCCATTGGTGACACGGTCCGCGTGGACGTGAATATCCGTGAAGGCGAGCGGGAGCGTATCCAGCAGTTTGAAGGCACCGTGATTGCCCGCAAAGGCAGCGGCATCAGCGAGACCTTCACTGTGCGCCGCGTTTCCTACGGTGTAGGTGTGGAGCGGGTTTTCCCCCTGCATTCTCCCAATGTGAAGGCGGTCAAGGTGGTCCGTCAGGGCCGTGTTCGCCGTGCTAAGCTCTACTACCTGCGCGATCGCGTGGGCAAGGCCGCCAAGGTCAAAGAGCAGCTCAAGTAAAAAGCAGCATATGCAACGTGGAAAAGGGACATTTTGCTGTCCCTTTTTTGCTATCATTTTCACGAAGACTGGAAGGAGGGCTGACCTATGGATGGAACTTCCGGAGAACTTCCTCGCAAAAGCCGGGCTATCCGCACGGTGATGGAATGGATGGAAGAAGTCGTCATTGCTGTGGTGATCATCGTTGTGATTTTCACATTTCTCTGCCGCATTGTCACAGTGACCGGAACCTCTATGGTCCCCAGCTTCAACAGCGGTGACCGTGTGCTGGTGGTAAGTACCCCTATGGGCGTCAAGCAAGGGGATGTTGTGGTTATCGTCAATGTGCTAGAGGATCCCATTATCAAACGGGTGATTGCCACGGAAGGACAAACGGTTGATTTTGATTACGATACCAAATCCGTTCTGGTAGATGGACAGCCTGTGGATGAAACGCAATTTGGCCTGGAAAATGGGATCACCGAAGAACCCTTCAGCTCCTTTGAATTGTTGGAATTTCCTCAAACTGTGCCAGAGGGCTGCGTGTTTGTGTTGGGAGATAACCGCGCCGTTTCCGAGGACAGCCGGTACCAGGACGTGGGCATGATCGACACCAGGAATATTCTGGGAAGGGCTGTATTTCATCTCTTTCCTTTCCAAAGTATTGGTCCTGTCCAATAAACCAGAGTTTAATCAATCCGATCTGGAAAGGGGGGATAACCCGATGGAGGAAACCGAACGGATCGACCCGCAGGGGAAGACTCCCAATGAGTCTTCTTTTTTGCATTCTGTTTTGGAATGGACAGAAACGATTGTCATGGCTGTCATTCTGGTGGGAGTGGTTTTCACCTTTCTTTGCCGGATCATCACAGTAGATGGTCACTCCATGGAACCAACGTACCACAATGGAGATCGGGTCTTGGTAACCAATTTACTAGGACAAGCGCAACAAGGAGACATTGTAATTGTGGTAGGGGCCTTGGAAGAACCTATCATCAAACGGGTCATTGCCACCGAAGGTCAAACGGTGGATTTCGATCCCCAATTGGGGGAAGTTGTGGTAGATGGACAGGTACTGCCTGGATCTACCTTTGGTATCGAAAACGGAATCACCTATGTGTCCGACCTCCCAGGGCAAATGTTGGAATTTCCTCAAACCGTACCGGAAGGGTGCGTATTTGTGATGGGGGATAATCGGGAAAATTCATTGGATAGCCGATTCTCAGCGGTGGGAATGGTGGATCGCCGGAACATATTGGGAAAAGTTGTTTTCAACTTATATCCCTTCTCTCAAATTGGATTTGTCAGTGCAGCATAACAGGGCCCGTTTTACTTTTCCCCCGATAGTCGGGTAAGGCGTATAACGGACCCATCCGTTACATTTTGAAAGGAGGCGCTATCGTGGGAGAAATCCAGTCAGTGCAATGGTTTCCTGGCCATATGGCTAGAACCCGGAGGAAAATAGGGGAAGATTTAAAATTGGTCGATGTGGTGGCGGAAATCCTGGATGCACGCATTCCCAAAAGCAGTTCCAATCCCGTGTTACGGGATATCATCCAGCGCAAGCCCAAGGTGGTGCTGTTAAATAAAAGCGACATGGCCGATCCCTCCCAAACTTCTCGTTGGGTAACCTATTATGCAAATCGGGGAGAAAAGGCGATTCCCCTGGAAAGCAAAACCGGAAAAGGGATCAATGCCTTTTATCCTGCGGTTCGAGAAACTCTTCGCCCCCAGATTGAAGCCTGGGAGCGTAAGGGAATGGTGGGAAGACCAATCCGGGTTATGGTAGTGGGAATCCCCAATGTGGGAAAATCCTCTTTCATTAACAGAATGATTCGGGGCGGGGGTGCCGGTAAAGCTGAAGTACAGGACCGTCCAGGAGTGACCCGGCAAAACAGATGGTTCACCGTTGGAAAAGGGTTCGAGCTCTTGGATACCCCTGGAGTCCTTTGGCCTAAATTTGAAGATCCCACAGTGGGGGAGCGATTGGCTTTTACAGGGGCTGTCCGGGATGAAATTCTGGATACGGAAGGTCTGGCATCCCGGCTGTTGGAGCTGCTGATGGAGCTTTATCCCAACGCAATTAACGAGAGGTATAAGACAGATATCTCACCGGAAGAACATCTGCCCGGATACGAAATTCTGGAACGGATTGGTAGAAAACGAGGAATGCTGATTTCCGGAGGCGAAGTCAACACGGAACGAGCTGCCAACACCGTATTGGACGAATATCGGGGGGGCAAATTGGGACGCATCACCTTGGAGCGCCCTTAATTTCCGTCCACAAAGGAGGAATAGCCATGGCTCAAAAGAAAAGTGATCTCTTCCCGGAAGAGATGGACTGGTTTGCCTGGGAGCGAAAAGCACAACAAGCCGGTCACTTTCCTGTGTGTGGAATTGACGAAGCTGGCCGAGGACCTTTGGCCGGACCTGTTTGTGCCGCTGCCGTCATCCTCCCTCTGGATTGCGCAATCGAAGGACTCAACGATTCCAAAAAGCTGACAGAGAAGAAACGGGAAGCATTATTTCCCGTGATTCAGGAAAAAGCCATAGCGTGGGGCATAGGATGGGCCAGCGCCCAGGAAATCGATGAAATCAATATCCTGCAAGCAACGTTTTTAGCCATGAAGAGGGCCTGCGAACAACTGGACCAACGTCCTGGTTGGGTCCTGGTAGATGGAAACCGGATGCCTCCTTTGGATATTCCCGGAGAAACTGTCGTCAAAGGAGACGCCCAATGTGCCAGCATCGCGGCGGCATCAATCCTGGCAAAAGTCAGCCGGGATAGACTTTTGCGGGAATGGGATAAGCTCTATCCCGCATACGGTTTTTCAAAACACAAAGGGTACGGGACAAAAGCCCATTATGAGGCCATTCAACAATATGGGATTCTCCCTATCCATCGAAAAAGCTTTCTCAAAAACCTGGGGGAAAAATGAGAGATGACACAAGAGTCCGGTAAACTGGGGGAGGAGCACATCTGTAAGTGGCTGATAACCCATGGATATCAGATTTTGGAACGCAATTTTCACTCCCGGTTCGGGGAACTGGATATTGTAGCACAAAAGCCACCTTATCTGGTGTTCGTAGAAGTAAAAACTAGGAAAAGAAAAAGCCTTGTATCTCCTTTTGAGGCAATAACGCCCAGTAAGCAGCGCAAACTGATTGCCACAGCCAGTTTATTTTTGCAAAAGCATCCCAGTCCGTATCAACCTCGGTTTGATGTGGCAGCTGTTTACCTGGAAAATGGTGCGATCACGGGGGAAGAGTACTTGGAAAATGCTTTTGGCATCCATTGAGGAAAGGAGCTTGAAAAATGCGTTATTTTGATCTCCATTGCGACACCATGACAGAATGCGCCTTGGGTGACATCCCCTTGAGGCGAAATGAGCTTCATGTGAGCTTAGATCGGGTAAAAGATTGGGAGCATTATATTCAGTGCTATGCGGTCTGGATCCCCGACGAATTGCGGGGAGAAGATGCCTGGAACAGATTTTGTCAGGTCGCGGACCATTTTTCGAAAGAGGTCGAAAGAAACCGGGATGTGCTGCAATCACTCCAGAAAAAAGGCGATTTGGCTCAACTGGAAACATGCGGATTTCATGGAGCTATTCTCACCGTGGAAAGTGCGGCGGCTTTAGGCGGCAAGTTGGAACATATAGAAGATTTTAAAAACCGTGGCGTCCGTATGTGTACCCTGACCTGGAACGGAGCCAACGAAGTTGGCAGGGGGGTAGGCGCGCTCGGGACTACCGGTTTGACGGAATTCGGACGCCTGGCTGTCAGCCAGATGGAGCAGGCGGGTATTTTGATCGATCTATCCCATGCAAGCCCTGAGCTTTTCTGGGATGTGGCGGAAATGGCAACAAAGCCTCTGGTGGCATCCCACTCAAACGCCAAGGAGATTTGCAGCCATCGGCGCAATTTGACAAAAGAGCAGTTTTTGGCCATTCGGGATTCCGGGGGCCTGGTAGGACTGAATTTTTTCAAAGGATTTTTACATAACGAACCGGAGAAAGCTTCTATGGAGGATGTCCTTCGTCACGCAGAATATTTTCTGTCTTTGGGAGGGGAAGATATCCTGGCCATGGGAGGCGATTGGGACGGGGCTGACTTGCCTCAGGATATGGATGGGATTGCTGCTATCCCCAAATTGTATGAATTGTTTCTACGCCATTATCCTGAGCCTCTGGTGGAGAAACTTTTCTTCACCAATGCCGCCCAGTTCTTCCGGAATCAGGAATTGCTTTGACAGAATGAAGAAAGTACGGTATAGTAATACCGCAAAGGATCGGGAGAGAATTGTTTCCCGAATTTAGATAATACTTCGGAAATCAGGTGATGCAGATGCGCTATAAGAGTACCCGCAATTCCCAACTGAGATTGGAAGCTTCCCAAGTCATTGCTCAGGGGATTTCAGAAGAGGGGGGCTTGTTTGTCCCGGAATGCTTTCCGGATCTGACTGGAGAATTGCCTGCCCTGGCCCAGTTGGATTACTCTTCCTTGGCTAAGCGAATTTTCCAGTTGTTTCTAACGGATTTTTCAGAAAACGAAATTGCTTCCTGTGTGGAGCAGGCATATACGAAGGAGAAATTCGGAGGGTCCCATCCTGTAAAGCTGGTTCCCTTGACAGACTTAGGGGAGGACAAGTATCTGCTGGAATTGTGGCACGGCCCCACCTGCGCGTTTAAGGACATGGCTCTTCAGATCCTTCCCCATTTTCTTGCCACGTCCCTGAAAAAGGTTGGCGGGGGAAAGCAAGCTGTCATTTTGACCGCCACTTCCGGGGATACCGGGAAAGCTGCCTTGGAAGGATTTAAAAATGTTCTCGGTACGCGGATTCTCGTATTTTATCCCCGAGATGGTGTCAGCCCCACCCAGAAACGCCAAATGGTTACCCAAGAGGGCAACAACGTGGGAGTATGCGCCATTGAAGGCAATTTTGACGATGCACAAACAGGTGTAAAAAAGATCTTTACGGACCCGGAGTTGAAGGCAGCTTTGGATCGACATGACATGTTGTTTTCCAGCGCCAACTCCATCAACTGGGGCCGTCTTTTGCCGCAGATTGTCTACTACTTCGACGCGTATTTGGAGCTGTACCGTCAAGGAAAGTTGGAGTCCCTTTCTGCTCCCATGGATGTGGTAGTTCCTACAGGGAATTTTGGCAATATTCTGGCTGCGTATTACGCTAAAACTATGGGCTTGCCCATTCGAAAATTGGTTTGTGCTTCCAACGCCAACAATGTTTTGACGGATTTTATCCGGACCGGCACCTATGACCGACGGAGAGAATTCTACGCAACTACGTCTCCTTCTATGGATATTTTAGTGTCCAGCAACTTGGAGCGCCTTCTCTATGCTCTGGCTGGTGAAAACAGCGATCGCCTTTCCAAATGGATGGAGTCTTTGGCTGAATTCGGTGTCTACACGGTAGAAGAGGACGTTAAAGAGAAGGTACAAGAACTCTTTTTCGGCGGGTTCTGCAATGATCAAGGCTCCGCCAACACCATTCAGGAACTGATGGAAAAAGAACACTATCTCTGCGATCCCCATACAGCTGTTGCTGTCGATGTGTACCGTCAATACAGAGAAGCTTCTTCCAGCCCCTCCGTGCCCACGGTCATTGCCTCCACCGCAAGCCCTTACAAATTTTCTGCCAGTGTTTTGTCTGCCCTTGGAAAGACGCCATCAGGAGAAGATTTTGACAACCTTCTGGAACTGGAGACTCTTTCCCATACAGAAGCTCCTGAACAGTTAAAAGCTTTACAGGGAAAACCAGAACGTTTTTCCAAGGTGATCCCCAAGGAACAGGCAGCGGCCTACGTTCTGGAGGCCTTGGGAATAGGCGGTTGCTAAGATGGCATTATTTGCAATCGCGGATCTTCACCTGTCTTTGAACGGGGAAAAACCCATGGATGTGTTCCGTGGATGGCATCAGTATGTACAAAGGCTGGAGGAAAATTGGCGCAGGATGGTTCGGGAAGAGGATACCGTTGTAATTGCGGGGGATATTTCCTGGGCAATGAAATTGGAAGATGCTTTGCAGGACTTTCAATTTCTCCACGACCTTCCCGGTCAAAAGATTCTCTTAAAAGGCAATCACGACTACTGGTGGTCTACGCGCAACAAGATCGATCAATTTTTGGGAGCCCATGGTTTTTCCGACATGCGAGTTTTGCATAACTGTGCCTATCTGGTAGAGGGAAAGGCAATATGCGGAACACGGGGATGGCTTTACAACTCTGAAACCGCAGAGGATAAAAAAATAGTTGCACGGGAAGCCGGCAGGCTTGCCATGTCCATGGAAGAAGCGAAAAAATTGGGGGGAGAACTGGTGGCCTTTCTCCACTATCCCCCTGTCTACGACGTGATGGCATGCCAGGAGCTCTTGGAATTGCTGGTATCTCAGGGAGTTCGGAATTGCTATTTTGGCCATATTCACGGTCAATATGCCGCGCAGAAAGCCTTGGTAGGAGAATACCAAGGAGTGCATATGCACCTTATTTCCGCCGATCATGTCCAATTTTGTCCCGTCAAAGTGGAATAAACCCAGCTTTATTTTGGATTTTCCCAAATAAATTGACGGAAAGATATAGATTCTTTGTCCAGTCTGTGCTATAATTACGCAGTTACTTCGGTAAGTTTATTTTGAGAGGAACTAGAGATCATGAATGTAAAAGCAACCAACAAAGTAGAAACCAACCGTTACGAGCTGGAGCTGGAAGTCAGCCCCGAGGAGTTTAACGACGCTATCAACGCCGTTTACAAAAAAGAAAGCAAAAAGATGAACATCCCCGGATTCCGTAAGGGCAAAGCCCCCCGTGCGTTCATTGAGAAATATTACGGAGAAGAAGTCTTTTACGAGGCTGCTATCGACCATCTTTATCGTCCCATGGTCATGGACGCCATCGAGAAATCCGGCCTCCAGGTCATCAGCGTGGGCGAATTCCACATCGATGAAGTGGGCAAGGAAAAGGGCCTGCTTTGCAAATTGAACGTGGTCACCAAGCCCGAAGCCACCATCGAAGGCTATAAGGGGATCGAAGTGTTCCGTGAGCCCGTGGTGGTATCTGAAGGGGATATCGACCAGGAAATCAACCGGGTGCGGGAGCGCAATTCCCGTGTTATCAACGTGGAGGACCGGGCTGCCGAAAACGGCGACATGGTTACCATCGATTTTGACGGCTATCTGGATGGCAAGCAGTTTGACGGCGGCAAGGCCGAGAACTATGAGCTGACTCTGGGTGCTGGCCAGTTTATCCCCGGCTTTGAAGATCAGGTCGTGGGTCATAACATTGGCGACGAGTTTGACATCAACGTGACTTTCCCCGAAGATTACCATGCGGAAGAATTGAAGGGCAAGCCTGTTGTGTTTAAGATTAAGCTCCACGAGATCAAGAAGAAGGAGCTGCCCGAGGTGGACGATGAGTTCGTCAAGGATGTCAGCGAATTTGATACTTTGGAAGAGTACCGCAAGGACATCGAGAAGAAGCTGCTCTCTCAGCGTGAGAAGGCCGCCGATGCCGATGTGGAAAACCAGCTGGTCGACGCCGTGATCGAAAAAGTTCAGGCGGAAATTCCGGATGAGATGGTGGAAAACGAAGTGGATGAGATCATCAATTCCTTCGCTTACCGTCTCCAGTCTCAGGGACTGAAGCTGGAAACCTATCTGAAGTATACTGGCCAGACCACCGACGATCTGCGTACCCAGTATAAGCCTCAGGCAGAGCGCCAGGTAAAGGTGCGTCTGGGCCTGGAAAAGATTGCTGAACTGGAAAACCTGAAGCCCACGGAAGAAGAGACGGAAGCTGAGTACCAGAAGCTGGCTGACACGTATGGCATGCCTCTGGAAAGCGTAAAGAACCTTGTGACCGTTGAGGGCATCAATAGCGATATCCAAAATCAGAAGGCCATTGATTTTGTCCGGGAGAATGCCGTGATCACTGAGGCAAAAGACGAGGACAAGAAGGAAGAAGAGAAGCCCGCTCCCAAGAAGCGTTCCACCAAGAAGAAGGCGGAAACTGCTGAGGGCGAAGAAGCTCCCGCGAAGCCCAAGCGGAAGACCACGAAGAAGACTGAAGAGGCCGGAGAAAAAACCGAGGGCTAAACAAAAGCTATAAGGAATAAATTATACTGTTTGCTTTCATACTAAAAATGTTTGTGAAAGGAGCTAAGCGTCACATGAGCTTGATTCCATATGTGGTCGAACAGACCAACCGTGGAGAACGGTCTTATGATATCTTCTCCCGGCTGCTGAATGACAGAATTATTTTGTTGAACGAAGATGTGAACAGCGCCTCTGCTGGCGTAATTGTTGCCCAGCTGCTGTATTTGGAAGGGCAGGATCCCGAAAAGGATATTTCCCTATATATCAACAGCCCCGGCGGCGTGATCACCGACGGTATGGCCATTTATGATACCATGCAGTATATCAAGTGCGATGTTTCCACCATCTGCATCGGCATGGCTGCCAGTATGGGTGCCTTCCTGTTGGCAGCAGGTGCAAAGGGAAAGCGCTTTGCTCTTCCCAACAGCGAGATTATGATCCATCAACCCAGCGGCGGTGCCCAGGGACAGGCAACGGATATCAGCATTCACGCCAATCACATCCTGCATGTGAAGAAGAAACTGAACACCATCTTGTCTGAGCGTACCGGTCAGCCTTTGGAAGTGGTGGAACGGGATACGGAGCGGGATAACTTCATGACCGCTCAGGAAGCTCTGGAGTACGGCCTGATCGATAAGGTTATCGAACACCGTTAAGAGGAAAGGGAGTAGACGAATGCCAGGCAGTAATGACAATGAAATTTGCTGTTCTTTCTGTGGCAAGCCCCAAGCTGTAGCTGATCGATTGATTGCCGGTTCCGGCGTGTATATCTGTGATGCTTGCGTCAGGCTTTGCATGTCCATTATCGAAGATGAGGATCGCCTGAAAAAGGGAAGAAGCGACGAAAAAGAAGTAGGCATTCTTCTCCCTAAGCCGCAAGAAATCAAGAAAAAGCTGGACGAATATGTGGTTGGCCAGGACAATGCCAAGATTGCCCTCTCGGTTGCCGTCTACAACCACTATAAGCGGATCTATTTTTCCGATGATAACGTGGAAATCACTAAGAGCAACGTTCTGCTTTTGGGACCCACCGGCGTAGGTAAAACGTACTTGGCCCAGACTCTGGCTAAACTTCTGGATGTGCCTTTTGCCATTGCGGATGCCACAACTTTGACAGAAGCCGGTTATGTGGGCGAAGACGTGGAAAACATCCTGCTGAGACTGATTCAAGCCGCAGATTACGATATTTTTAAAGCGGAACGGGGTATCATCTACATCGATGAAATCGACAAGATCTCCCGGAAATCCGAGAATCAGTCCATCACCCGGGATGTCAGCGGCGAAGGCGTTCAGCAAGCGTTGCTGAAGATTTTGGAAGGTACCATTGCCAGTGTTCCCCCCAAAGGTGGCCGGAAGCATCCCCAGCAGGAAGCCATCAACATCAACACCTCCAACATTCTCTTTATCTGTGGAGGCGCCTTTGATGGATTGGAGAAGATCGTGCAGAAGCGTTCTGCATCCACTTCTCTTGGCTTCGGCGGAGAGGTGCATGGCAAAAAGGATTTGGAACGCATCGACTGGATGAAAGAGGTTACTCCTCACGATCTGGTCAAATACGGGCTGATTCCCGAATTGGTAGGGCGGATTCCCGTCATCACAGCTTTAAATGCTTTGGACGAGGAGTCTTTGGTGCGCATTTTGCGGGAACCCAAAAACTCTTTGGTCAATCAGTATAAAAAGCTCTTCGATTTGGATAAGGTAGATCTGGAATTCACTGACGATGCGCTGGTTGCCATCGCCAAAAAGACCTTGGAGCGCAAAACAGGTGCTCGTGGTCTGAGAGCAATCATGGAGGACCTGCTGATGCCTCAAATGTATCAGGTGCCCAGCGACTACACCATTGAAAAGGTGATTGTCACCAAAGAAATGGTGGAAGAGGGCGCGGAACCCCAGATTGTGTACAACAAGGACCGCAAGCCTGTGAAGATCAAGATTACACAGCCTAAACGGCGTGATCACAGAGATTCGGTGTCATAAAAATTGCAAAAGGGAAAAGGCTGTGCCGGTCCTTACCGGTCCCAGCCTTTTACTGGTATTTTAGGAGTACATAGAATGCAGACTTTTGATGAAAATACCAAGATCGAAAATGAACTCGTTTTACCGGTTTTGGCGGTACGAGGGCTGGTATTCTTTCCCGGCATGATGCTGCAATTTGATGTGGCCCGGAAGAAATCAATTCTGGCGGTCACAGAAGCCCTCACCAAAGACCGTTTAATATTTTTGGTATCCCAAGTGGACCTGTCCGATGGGGAACCTACCGGGGATGACCTGTATAAAATCGGGGTAGTTGCACGGATTAAGCAGGTGGTTCATCACTCCGAAGAAGGGATTAAACTTCATGTGGAAGGTGCCTGCCGGGGGGAAATCAATTCCCTCATTCAGGAGGATCCCTATCTGTTGGGTGACATCACCAAATGTCCCGTGCTCACCTACAAAAAGTCTCCTAAGTCTGAGGCTTTATTGCGGGTCGTTCACGAACGTTTTGATGAATACCTCCGCCTCTTTAAGCATGTGCCTCCGGACGTCCTTTTGGGCGTTTTACAGGAAAAGGACTGCGGACGATTGGCCGACTATATTGCCTCCAACATCTCCATTGACTTCGAACGCAAGCAGTATATTCTCGATGAACTTCGTCCTTTGAAACGAATGCAGAAATTGATCAATGTTTTGACGGAAGAGATCAAGATCCTTTCGGTGGAAAATGAGATCAATCAAAAAGCGCAGACCCAGATTGATGAAAATCAGCGGGAATATCTCTTAAAAGAACAGTTGCGTGCCATCACCAGCGAACTGGGAGAAGATGACAATCCCCAGCAGGAAGCAGACGAACTGCGGGAAAAGGTGTTGGCGCTCGGGCTGCCTAAAGTTTGTGAGGACAAGCTGTTAAAGGAATGCAATAAACTGTATCGTATGCCATATGGGTCCCACGAGGCCAGTGTTATTCGCATGTATCTGGACACCTGTCTGGAACTTCCCTGGAAAACAGCTTCCAAGGAAAAATTGGACTTAAAGCGTGCTCAGCGGATTCTGGATCGGGATCACTACGGTTTGGATAAGGTGAAAGAGCGCTTTATCGAAATTTTGGCAGTCAAGTGTTTGGCTCCCAAGCAATCCGGACAGATCATCTGTCTGGCCGGCCCTCCCGGCGTGGGTAAAACTTCAATTGCCCGGTCTATTGCAGAGGCCACCGGACGAAAGTATGTCCGCGTCTCGCTGGGCGGTGTCAGCGATGAGGCCGAGATCATGGGCCACCGCAGAACCTATGTGGGCTCTATGCCTGGACGAATTATCAACGCCGTAAAACAGGCCGGGGTAAATAACCCTTTGATTCTTTTGGATGAAATCGATAAGCTGGGCCAGAATTTTAAAGGAGATCCCGCTTCCGCTCTGTTGGAAGTGTTGGATCCCGAACAAAATACGGAATTTACCGACCACTATGTGGATATGCCCTTCGATTTGAGCAATGTACTGTTTATCACCACGGCAAACGATGCTTCCCGAATTCCAGGTCCCCTTTATGACCGTATGGATATCATTGAGCTGGGCAGCTATACGCTAGAAGAAAAAGTAAACATTGCCACCCGCCATCTGATCAAGAAACAGCTGAAAAAACATGGGATTGAACCGTCTCAGTTGAAGTTTACCAAACCAGCTGTCAAAGAATTGATTGAGGGATACACCAGGGAAGCAGGTGTGCGAACTTTGGAGCGGACGATCGGGTCAATTTGCCGCAAAGTCGCAAAAATGATTGTCTCTGATCCGGAGTTCACCTGTTATACCGTAAAACCGGAAAACCTGGAAAGCCTTCTGGGACCTCGGAAGTTTTCCAGAGATCAGCTCACCGGAGAGGACACCATTGGCTTGGTCAATGGTCTGGCATGGACCAGTGTGGGCGGTGAATTGTTGCCCATTGAAGTGGCTGTGATGGAAGGCACGGGAAAAATTCAACTGACCGGGTCTTTGGGCGACGTGATGAAGGAGTCTGCCAATGCGGCCATTACCTGTATTCGTACCCGAGCGGGAGCGTTGGGGATTTCGCCCAAGTTCTATGAAAAGTGCGATATCCATATTCATGCACCTGAAGGTGCCGTTCCCAAAGATGGCCCTTCTGCCGGTATTGCCATGGCTACGGCCATTACTTCAGCACTTTGTGGGATTCCCGTCCGTCACGATGTTGCCATGACTGGAGAGATCACCTTGCAAGGCCGCGTTTTGCCCATTGGCGGTTTGAAAGAAAAAAGCATGGCCGCTTATAAAAATGGCATCAAGACTGTGCTGATTCCCGCCGAAAACCTTCCGGACTTAGCAGAAGTGGACGATGTGGTAAAGCAAAATGTGGAGTTCATTCCTGTCAAACGGATCGATACAGTTTTGGAAACAGCTCTGGTTCACATGCCGCATCCCGTTTCCTCGGAAACGGTAGTCCTTACCGATGACCTGGCCGCAAAACGCCAGCAACAGGAATCGGAACTTTACCAGTATGTAGATTGAGGAGGCAGCGGTGAATTTTCAAAAGGTAACCTTTGAGTTGGCTGCCGGAAGAAAGGATCAACTTCCCCAAGGGCATTTGCCGGAAATTGTTTTCTCCGGGAAATCCAATGTGGGGAAGTCTTCCTTAATCAACCGGCTGGTCAATCGAAAAGCTTTGGCCAGAATCAGCGCCACCCCCGGTAAAACTGCCACCATCAACTTTTATCGGATACCGGAATGTCGTCTGGTTGACCTGCCCGGTTATGGATACGCCCGTGTCTCCCAGGGAGAACGGGAACGTTGGGCTTCTTTGGTAGAAGGGTACTTTGCTCAGGACCGGCGAATTGCCTTGGTAATTCAGCTTATCGACATACGCCACAAGCCATCTGCAGATGATCTGCAGATGATTGATTTTTTGCTGCAAACCGAACGACCTTTTTTAGTGGTTTGTACCAAATGCGATAAACTGAACCAATCGGAGACAAGGGCACAGACGCAATTTTTCGATGAGTTGTTTCAAGAGCATCATATATCCTGGATCCCCTTTTCTGCTGTTAAGGGTACAGGGTTGGAAGAAATAAAGGGATCAATTGAAAGGGCTGTGGGCCTTTCTGAATCGGAGAAGGAGGATAAAGAGTGATTTCGAACTGCTTGGGAATCAATGAAGCGGGACATTTGGAAATTAGCGGTTGTGATACTGTAAAACTGGCGGAACAATACGGTACGCCCCTGTACGTGATGAGCGAGGATGAAATTCGCTCTACTTGCCGCCGGTATGTTGCCTCTTTTCAAAAGAACTACGGTGGAAATGGAAAACCCATTTATGCCAGCAAAGCCTTCAGCTGCAAAGAGATCTATCGGATCGTTCTCAGCGAAGGACTGGATGTGGAAGTGGTTTCCGGAGGAGAACTGTACACCGCGCTGCAGGCTGGGGTTCCTGCGGACCAGATTCACTTTCAGGGAAACAATAAGTCCATTGGGGAATTGACCTTTGCTATCGAAAATGGGGTCGGAGACATTGTAGTGGACAATCTGTCCGAATTGAAAAAGATTGAAAAAATTGCCCGGGAGCATAATGTTACGGTAACTGTCTCTCTGCGGATTAAACCGGGTATTGACGCCCATACCCACGAGTTTATCCGGACCGGACAAGTGGATTCCAAATTTGGCTTGGATCTGGAGAATGGGGAGGCTATGGAGGCGTTGCGCCTGGCGAAGGACATGGAACATGTTATTGTTGAGGGACTCCATTGTCATATCGGCTCTCAGATCCTGGAGAAAAGCCCCTTTGTCCATGCTGCAGAAGTGATGCTGCAATTTTTCGCCCGGATTCGTCAGGAACTGGGAATAACCTTTTCCTTTTTGAACTTGGGCGGCGGGTTTGGTATCCACTACACGGAAAAAGACGAAGCAATCCCTTACGAAGATTACATGGAAGCCGTGTCCGAAGCCGTTCACCGTACTTGCAAAGAACTGGATTTGGATTTGCCCCGTATCTATATTGAACCCGGTCGTTCCATCGTGGGCGAAGCCGGAATTACCCTGTATACCGTAGGGACCATCAAGGAAATTCCACAGGTCCGCAACTATGTTGCCATTGACGGCGGCATGTTTGAAAATCCGCGGTATGCTTTGTATCAGTCTGACTATACTTGCCTGATTGCTAACAAAGCCAGTGAACCCGCCAACTATATTGCCACCATTGCCGGAAAATGCTGCGAAAGCGGCGATTTGATCCAAGAGCATACTCCCATTCAAACCCCAGAAGAGGGGGATATTCTGGCTGTGCTTTCCACTGGTGCCTACAACTATTCCATGGCCTCCAACTACAATCGAAATCTGAAGCCGGCTTGCATTATGGTCTCTCAGGGAAAATCCCGCATTGTTATCAAGGGCGAAACCTACGAAGATCTCGTACGGAACGATATCTGATTTTTCCTGTTTACTTTTCCACTTTTATATGCTAAAATTTTAAAGCGTGAAGTATGACGGGAAGGATGTGTTGATCTTATGAACGGTAAAATCCAAGACAAAAATATTGATTTTCTATTTCAGGCAATTTTGGCCCTGGAAACTCCGGAAGAATGCTATCGCTTCTTCGATGACCTGTGTACTGTACCGGAACTGAAGGCCATGTCCCAACGCTTGGCAGTGGCCCACATGCTCAACCATAAGCAGGTATATAGCGACATCGTGGCAGAAACAGGGGCTTCAACCGCCACTATCAGCCGAGTCAATCGTTCGCTTAATTACGGCAGTGATGGCTACGAACTGGTATTCCAGCGCCTGGATAAAAAGGAGTCTCAGGAGTGAGATGAAGAGCTATTCCGTTTTTGCTCAATATTACGATGAACTGACCGCCAATGTAGAGTACCCGAAACGGGCAGAATACCTTCTGGAACTGATGAAACGGCTCCATCATGCCCCAGGTCTCACCTTGGATCTTGCCTGCGGCACCGGGTCTCTTACGTTGGAATTGTATCGTCGACGGGTAGATATTTACGGCATTGACGGCTCTGTGGAGATGCTTTCAGAGGCTCGCACAAAGTGTGCGGAGGCAGGAGCGGATATTCTTTTCCTGTGCCAAGATATGCGATCTATCGATCTCTATGGAACGGTCAATACGGTGATCTGTTCCTTAGACAGCCTCAATCATTTGAAAAACGAGGAAGAGTTGCAACGGGTGTTTTCCAAGGTATCCTTCTTTATGGATCCGGAAGGGTATTTCCTTTTCGATATGAACACACCCTATAAACATCATACCATTTTGGGCAATGAAACATACGTCTACGATATGGAGCACGTTTTCTGCGTGTGGCAGAACCGCTGCCATTCCGATGGACGTGTGGAAATCCAGCTTGACTTTTTTGAGCCGCAAGTTCCCCAGAAGGGGCTGTATTATCGCAGTACAGAACGTTTCTCAGAACGCGCATATCCACTGGAAACGGTGCTGACAATGCTTCAAAAGGCTGGGTTCGACCAAGTGCAGGTCTTTGATGAACTGACCTTTGATCCTCCAAAACCGGAGAGTCAGCGGCTTGTTTTTGCTGCGAAAAAACAAGGAAGGAACGAAATTTCTTATGGATAAAATCTTGAGAACCATTACATCCGATGGCAGTCTGATGGCTTCGGCAATCGACTCCACACGGATTGTTTATACTGCCCAGAAAGTGCACCGTTTGACAAAAACATCCTGCGCTGCGTTGGGGCGTCTTTTGACAGGGGCTTCTCTGATGGGTGCCATGTTGAAGGTAGACCATTCCTCTTTGACATTAAAAGTGAATGGGGGAGGCCCTTTGGGCAATCTGGTTGCCATTTCTGATGACAGAGGCAACGTGCGCGGCTATGTGGACCACCCGGAAATTGAGCTGCCTTTAAAGCCCAATGGTAAAATTGACGTGGGCGGCGGTGTTGGAAACCAGGGTCATCTTGCGGTGATCCGCGACACAGGGGAAGGAAAACCCTATGTGGGTCAGGTAGAATTGGTCAGCGGAGAAATAGCCGAGGATTTGACCAGTTACTATGCCAGCAGTGAACAAATCCCCACTGTATGCGCCCTTGGTGTATTGGTAGATAAAGAAGGCGGTGAAGCCTTGCTGGCAGGCGGATTGTTAATTCAAGCGCTTCCTGGGGCGGACGACGCTGCTTTGGGACAGCTGGAACAAAATGTGGCAAAAATGGATTCCGTCACCACGATGCTTGCCAAGGGGATGAGCCCTGAAGATATGTGCCGCACTGCTTTGGAAGGGTTTGAGGTTGAGATCCTGGACGAGTTCCAGGTACATTATGCGTGCACCTGCAGCAAAGAACGGTTTTCCCAGGCTTTATTGACTTTAGGCAGCAAGGAACTTTGGAAGCTATATGAAGACGAGAGAGACGATGTGGAGACGGTGTGTCATTACTGTAACAAGCGTTACTCTTTTTCCAAAGATGAGATCAAACAGTTGGCCATGAAAGCCTCCGAAATGGGAAAAAAGAAATCTTGAAATTTTTTCAAAAAACCGCTTGACAAATGAAGGAAAATCGTGTAAGATATTAACCGTCGCTGATGAAGCGATTGAAATGTGTGAGGGGCTTATGGGGGCATAGCTCAGCTGGTTAGAGCACCTGCCTTACAAGCAGGGGGTCATAGGTTCGAGTCCTATTGTCCCCACCATACACATTTTAAATATGGCCCGGTAGTTCAGCTGGTTAGAACGCTAGCCTGTCACGCTAGAGGTCGACGGTTCGAGCCCGTTCCGGGTCGCCATATGCTGCTATGGCTCAGTCGGTAGAGCGCATCCTTGGTAAGGATGAGGTCACCAGTTCAAATCTGGTTAGCAGCTCCAAAAAACCGTATCGTTATGATACGGTTTTTTTGTTTTTCTAGGTACGGCTATGAAAATGCTGTGACCTCATCCTAAATACCGCCAACGGGCGGAAAAAGGATCATGACGGCGAGGAGGGAAATGACATGGTGAAAACAGTTGTATGGGATTGGAATGGAACCCTGCTCGACGATGTGGAAATCAGCCGACAAGTGATGAATCGGATGCTTTCGCGAAGGGAATTGCCGGTTTTGGAGACCCGGGAGCAATATCAGAAGATCTTCACCTTTCCGGTGCGGGACTATTACCGGGACGCAGGCTTGGATCTAGATCAGGAGCGCTTTGAAGATTTGGCAGAGGAATGGACGGTTTTGTATGGTTCCATGTCCCAAGGAGCGAGACTGTTTGAGAATGCCCAGCAGGTGCTGGAGCAGCTTCAGCAAGGGGGATTTCACCAGCTGATTGTCTCCGCTTCGCCTCAGGAAACTTTGGAGCGGCAAGTGACTGCCGCAGGGATTCAGTCCTATTTCGAAGCATTGCTGGGGATTTCCGACATTTACGCACAAGGGAAATCCGGGGTAGCCCGCCGGTATTTTGCGGAGCATGGGGTGGATTCCCGGGAGGTATTGTTTGTGGGGGATACCCTCCACGATTGGGAGGTGGCCGGACAGGCGGGCTGTCCTTGCGTGCTGATCACAGCAGGGCATCAAGGTCGCCGGAGACTGGAAACCTGTGGGGCGCCTTTGCTGGATGGGATCCAGGAAGTGCCGGCCTTTTGCCAGAACCCTGGGAATTGACGGAAAAATGAAAGAAACAAGTCTTGACAATCGAAGGCGCGGACAGTATAATAATTTGTGTTGTATCGGTATGCTACGACGAAAGAACCCCTGCCTTATGGCGGATGGGAGGGATATAAATGGCTGAGATCCGGCTCAAGGATAATGAATCTCTGGACAGCGCGCTCCGTCGCTTTAAAAAGCAGTGTGCGAGAGCGGGCGTCATCCAAGAGGTCCGTAAGAGAGAGGCTTACGAAAAGCCCTCTGTCAAGCGTAAGAAAAAGTCAGAAGCAGCTCGCAAGCGTAAGTACAAATAAGGCTGCTCAATTTACCTTGAAAGCGGGCGGTTCGCCCGCTTTTTTGTTCCGGTAAACCGGAAAATATCCAGCGCGAGGAGAAGTGAAAGGATGGGCATCTTCCGGCCTACAGCCATCAAAGAGCGGGTGACGGATGTTACTCCGGACTTTTTAAAGAGTCTGGGGGTTCGTGCTCTGCTGCTGGATGTGGACAACACTTTGGCCACTTACACTTCCCACCAGCCGATTCCCGGTGCGGTGGAATGGGCCCGGCAGATGAAGGCGGCAGGCTTTCGGCTGATTATTATCTCCAACAACTTTGAGGAGAGGGTCAAGCCCTTTGCAGACATGTTTGGCTTGGATTTCCTGAGTTTTGCCATCAAGCCCCTGCCCATCGGTTACCTGCGGGCAGCCGGAAAACTGGGGGTTAAGCGCCGGGATTGTGTGATCATAGGGGACCAGATTTTTACCGATGTAGTAGGGGCCAACTTGTGCGGCATGAAATCCGTACTGTTGACACCCATCGAACCGGAGGAAGGGTTTACCTTTAAAGCGCGCAGGTATTTTGAACGGGATTTGCGGAAAAAAATCCAAAGCCGAAAGGATGTTATGCGATGAAAAACCCTGTAGAACGTTTGACAGAACGTGTCATCCATGGCGACTCCAAAAAGGCCGCCCTGGTCTTTTCTGAAAAAAACCGCCGGTATTTCACCCAGTTTCCCGCCAGTGACGGGGCGCTGTTTGTGACGGCGGAGGAGGCCTATTTGCTGATGGACTTCCGCTATGAGGAAGCGGCCCATTACCAGGCAAAATATTGCACGGTGGTAGGGTTTAGTTCCCTGATGGATAAACTGGGAGAGTTGATCCGCAAGCATGGAATTCAGGAGATTTACCTGGAGACCGAAAAGCTGTCCGTTGCCCAGGCCCGGCGGTTTGAGGCGGCATTCCAGAAGAATGGGGCCCAAGCTGTTTTGGACAATACCCTGGACAGTGCTATCCGGGAGCAGCGGATGATCAAATCCCCCGAAGAAGTGAAGAAAATCGAAGCTTCCCAGGAGATTACCGACGCGGCGTTTCAGCACATCCTGCCTTATATCAAGGAAGGCGTCACCGAGCGGGAGCTTGCCCTGGAGATGGAATTCTTCATGCGCAAGCAGGGCGCGGAAGACGTTGCCTTTGGCTTGATTGTGGCGGCGGGCAAAAACGGTTCTCAGTGTCATGCGGTTCCCTCGGATAATACCATCAAGCCCGGTGACTTTATCACCATGGATACGGGTGCCCTGCTGGACGGCTATCACTCCGACATGACCCGTACCGTGGCTCTGGGGCAGGTTTCCGATGAACAGAAGGCTGTGTACGATACGGTGCTCAAGGCGCATCTGGCAGTCATCGATCAGGTGAAGCCGGGCATGCGTTGCTGCGACGTGGACAAGATTGCCCGGGATATCATTGAAAAGGACTATCCCGGCACCTTTGGCCATGGTTTGGGCCATGGAGTGGGCTTTGAAATTCACGAGTGGCCCCGCTTTTCCAAGCTGGATCCCACACCCTGTGCGGAAGGCATGGTCATCACCGACGAACCCGGTATCTACATTCCCGCCAAGTACGGCGTGCGCATTGAAGATATGCTGCTGATTACGGCAGATGGCTGCCGCAGCCTGACCAAGTCTCCCAAGGAATTGATCAATCTGTAAGGCGCATTTGGGGGAAATGGCAGGGAGAAACAACTTGCAATCCCCGCGCAGATACGGTAAAATAGAAAGAGAAACAAATTTGGAGGTTGTTAAAATATGGTAACCGCAGGCGATTTCAGAAACGGTGTAACCTTTGAGATGGACGGCGGCGTCTACTCTATCATCGAGTTCCAGCATGTTAAGCCCGGCAAAGGTGCCGCTTTTGTGCGCACCAAGATCCGCAATGTGATCACCGGCGCTGTGACGGAAAAAACCTTTAACCCCAACGACAAATATCCTACTGCTTATATTGAGCGCAAGGACATGCAGTATCTCTACAACGACGGGGACCTGTATTACTTCATGGACAACGAGACCTTCGAGCAGATCCCGATCAACAGCAACGTGCTGGGGGACAACTTCAAGTTTGTCAAGGAGAACATGGAGTGCAAGGTGCTTTCCTACAAGGACAATGTGTTCGGCGTGGAGCCCCCCAACTTTGTGGAGCTGGAGGTCACCAAGACCGAGCCCGGCGTTCGTGGTGATACCGCTACCAACACCTTGAAGCCCGCTACTCTGGAGACCGGTGCCGAGATCCGTGTGCCCCTGTTCATCAACGAGGGCGAGATGATTCGGATCGATACCCGTACCGGCGAGTACATGGAGCGCGCGTAAAACCATGTTAGATTAACCCGGGGACTTGTCCGCGGGAAAAAGGGAGGAACCCAATCATGACGAATTCCGAAAGAGCTTCTTACATCCGTGGTTTGATGGACGGCCTGGAGCTGGATCCCAACGCCAAGGAGACCAAGGTTCTCAACGCAGTTGTGGAGCTGCTGGACGACCTGTGCCAGTCCATGGACGAGTTGGAGGACGATGTGGCTGAGATGTCCGAGCAGGTGGACGAGATCGACGAAGATCTGGGTACCCTGGAAGAAGATTTCTATGGCCTGGATGAGGACGAGTGCGGCTGCCATCATCATGACGAAGATGACTTTGACGACGCCCAGTTTGAGGTAACCTGCCCCAGCTGCGGTGACACCATCCAGCTCAATGATGAGATGCTGGAAGAGGGCAGCATTGTTTGCCCCGGTTGCGGTGAGACCTTGGAGTTCGATTTTGACGACGAGGAAGAGACCGAAGAAACCGAAGAAAAGGAATAAGTTCATCTCTTTTCACAAGAGAAAAAGCCTTCCTGAGGGAAGGCTTTTTTGTTTGCGTTGTAGAAGAAGATCTCACTGAGCCCTGGCTTCCAAAACCAGTTGCCGGCATTCTTTGGCTCGCTGGGTGATGGCTTTCCAGTTGCCGGAGGAGATGTCATCGGCGGGACAGAGCCAGCTGCCTCCACAGGCGATCACGTTGGGCTGGGAGAGGTAGTCCTTCACATTCTGGGGACTGATCCCTCCAGTGGGCATAAACTTCACGCCTCGGTAAGGACCATAGAGGGCTTTGAGCATTTTCACGCCGCCCACTACTTCCGCGGGGAAAAGCTTAACGGTAGTCAATCCCAGGCTCATGGCCAGTTCGATTTCTGTGGGAGTGGCGCATCCGGGATAAACAGGAACTTGATGCTTGACACACCATTCTACCACATCCCGGTTGGTGCCGGGAGAGATCACTGCCTTGGCGCCGCATTCCACCGCCAGTTTGGCCTGTTCCACACTGAGGACAGTGCCTGCGCAGACAAACATGTCCGGCAGGGCGGTGCTGAGTTTTTCAATGGATTTGGCTGCGGCGGGGGTACGGAAGGTGATTTCCGCGGCAGGGATCCCGCCCTCTAAAAGGGCTTGTCCCAAGGGAATCGCCTGAAGTTCGTCGTCCAATTTGATCACCGGAACCACGCCGGTTTCTCGCAAAACTTGCTCAATGGTTTCCATGGGTAATTCCTTCCTTTCTCTGGGTAATGGTCAATCCATATAGCCGCCCTTCATGGGGGAAGCGGCGTTTCGGGTAAAGAGTCCCAAAGCGCCAGTCTTATATTTCGGTTCCCGAGGCTGCCATGCGGCCTTGCGGCGGGCAAGTTCTGCCTGGATTTCCTCTTCGGTAGCTTCTTTTCCGTGAATTCCGCAGATCCGCAGAATACGGGCGGGAATGTCGATTTGGATGAGATCCCCTTCTTCCACCAAAGCGATAGGACCGCCCTCTGCGGCTTCTGGGGAAACATGGCCGATTGCGGGCCCTTTGCTGGCCCCGGAGAACCGGCCGTCTGTGATCAAGGCAATAGAAGCGGACAGTTCCGGATCGGAGGAAATGGCCTCGGTGGTGTAGAACATCTCAGGCATGCCGCTGCCTTTAGGGCCCTCATAGCGGATGAGAACAGCGTCCCCAGGCTGGATCTCGTGTTTCAGGATGGCAGAAATAGCCTCCTCCTCACAGTCGAAGGGGCGGGCTTTCAAGAAAGCCTTGTGCATCTCTTTGGGTACAGCACTGTGCTTGACCACACTGCCCTGAGGAGCCAGGTTTCCCTTGAGTACAGCGATGGTGCCGTTTGTGCCAATGGGTTCCTGGAAGGTGCGGATCACGTCAGTGCGTTTTAAGCCTGTCTTTTGGAGATAGGCGTCGCACTTTTCATAGTAGCCGTTGTGTTTTAAATCCTCCAGGTTTTCCCCCAAGGTTTTGCCGGTGACGGTCATCACATCCAGGTGGAGCATGGATTTGATCTCTTCCATGATCCGAGGCACGCCTCCCGCGTAGTAAAAATACTCTGCGGGCCATTTTCCGGCAGGACGGATATCCAGCAGATAATGGGCGCCACGGTGCATTCTGTCAAAGGAATCTGCATCCAACTCCACGCCAAATTCACGGGCAATGGCCGGCAGGTGGAGAAGGGTATTGGTGGAGCCGGAAATGGCCGCGTGGACCATTACGGCGTTTTCAAAGCTTTCTGCGGTGACCATTTGCCGGGCGGTGAGCCCTTCCCGCGCCATCTCCGCTGCCCGGGCTCCGGCTTTCCGGGCCACTTCCACTAGATCCTGGCAGGTGGCGGGCATCAGGGCGCTGCCGGGAAGCATCAAACCCAAGGCTTCCGCCATGATCTGCATAGTGGAGGCTGTGCCCATAAAAGAGCATGCGCCGCAGGAGGGGCAGGCGTGGTGCTTGTAGTAAGTAAATTGTTCTTCGGAGATTTCTCCCCGCTGGAACATGGCGCTGTATTTTCCAATTTGTTCCAAAGTAAGCAGGTCTGGGCCTGCTTCCATTACGCCGCCAGTGACCACAATAGAGGGAATATCGATTCGCCCGATGGCCATGAGCTGGGCGGGGACAGATTTGTCGCAGCTGGAAATGAACACCCCAGCGTCAAAAGTGGTGGCATTGGCATGAATTTCAATGAGGTTGGCAATGGTATCCCGGGAAACCAGAGAATAGTTGCCGCCATCGTGTCCCTGAGACATGCCGTCGCACATATCCGTGGCAAAATACATGGCGGCTTTTGCGCCATTTTGGTCGGCTGCCTGGGCAGCTTCCTGGGCAAACTGATAGAGATGGGCGCTGCCGGGATGACTTTGACCGTAAGTGCTTTCAATGAGTATCTGAGGTTTTTCCAAGTCCTCCGGGGTCCAGCCCATCCCCATGCGAAGAGGGTCCATTTCAGGGGCCAGTTTTCGTGTTTCCTGACTTTTCAGCATGTGTCGTTTCCTCCCATAAGGCCCAAAGCCTTTCGCCTTGGGCAGAAAATCCGATTCAAACAGGGAAATTTCTTTTCCCCGCACAACTCCGGGTGCACCGTTCAGAGAGCCTTTGGCAAGGATCTATGAACTTTTTTCCCGATTACAGCTATTATACAATATCTGGTGGTGGAAGCGCAATGGATCACCAAATGAAATTTTTACTTTCCTCGAAAAATTGACAATTATGCCCAGTACCGGTATACTTTTAATCAGTAAGAAACGATGACCGGGGAAAAAAGTAGGGAGTGGATCAATTGAAGACAGTAACAAGGAAGGGGCTCCGTTTTGGCGAAGGGCTCCCTAAGATTTGTGTGCCCCTGACAGGTCACGGGATGCCCGCCCTGCTCAGTGAAATTCAACAGGCTGAGGCATTGCCGGCAGACCTTTTCGAGTGGAGAATTGACTGCTTTTACGGAGATCCCTTGGCGGCACTGCCAACGGTTGTGGAAAGCTTGCAGGGAAAACCGCTTCTGTGTACGCTGCGGACCCAAAAAGAAGGGGGAGAGTCCCCTGTCGGCCCGGAGGAATATGAAAAATTGGTGGGAAGCTTGATTGATTCGGGAGAAATAGATCTGGTGGACTTGGAGCTTTCCTGTGGAGAAGAGCGCCTCAAACGGTTGATGGCTCTGGCTCGAGATCGAGGCGTAGGAACTGTGGTTTCCAAGCACGATTTCCAGAAGACTCCACCGGCAGGGGAGATTGCTTCCACCCTGATCCTGATGAATCGCCTGGGAGCGGATCTGCCCAAATACGCGGTGATGCCTCACACTGCCGGCGATGTGTTGGAACTGCTTTCCGCCACTTTGGAAGCCAGTGAGAAGATTGGACCGGTGATCACCATGGCCATGGGAGAACTGGGAAAAATCACGCGGGTCAGCGGAGGAGTTTTCGGTTCCTGCTTGACTTTTGGCGCGGGACAGAACGCCTCGGCGCCGGGGCAACTGGGAGCAGAGGATTTACGGGCCATTTTGGAAGATTTACAGCCTCATGACCGGGCGTCCCAGCCCGACTTGGGAAACGTTTGAAAAAGGAAATCCTTGAAAAGGGAAAGGATCTGGTTCCATGAAAAATGACATCGATTCCATCCTGGATTCCATGTTCCGGGGCGGACGATTGCATATGAAGAGCTCCACTCCGGAGGAAAAGCAGGAGGATGAGACCCCTTTATCTCCGGCGGCCCAAGATGCTCAAAGGTCCCTGGAAGCTGTCAATCGGGTAGGGGACAGCCTTTCGGAGTCACTGCAAGCCAGCCTGGAGCGCTTGACCCAGGAAGCGCGGGCGGACATCTTCGGCAGGACGGAGTGGACACCCAAAAGACCGTTCACAACAGTGGAGATCCGGTGGACCTGGACATGGCCTTTCAGGTGGCCCGGCAGGAAGCCGGTGTCCTGGTGTTGGGGCAGGACGAATTTTTGGACAGCTTGTTGATTGCCTTCAAACGGCCTTTTGTAGCCGGCAGTAAGGAAGGGGTACCCCTGTGCCGGGCGGCGGTGCTGGGTCCTCACGGCACAGGCAGACACAGCGCTCTCCAGTGTGTCACTGCATCCCTGGGCAGGCAAGGTGTGCTGAAAAGCCCCAAAACCACGTTTTTAGATCTTTCCCGGTATGCCACGCCGGAGTCAGGGAAGCTGTTTGTTCAAGACCTGTATGCCGCCTTGAAAAGCGGAGCGTCCACTTTGGTTCTGGAGCATTGGGAGCACTGTCACACTTCGGTGCTGACCATGGTGACGGCTTTGTTCCGGGAAGGAGAAGTGCCGCTCCCCAGCCGTTACGCGGAGCAAAAGGGGATGCTGGTGGAAATCGGCACCGCTTTGGTACCCGGAGCTGTTTCCACCTTATCCGCAGGGGGAAAATATCTGTTTCTGCTCACCGATCAGCCTGCTTCCAAATTGGCAGACGCTTTCGGTGTTCCCTTCCTTTCCGCCCTGGACGATCAGTGTGCTACCCGACCCTTCACCAGAGAGTCCTTGGAGGAAATTGCCCGCAGGCAGTTGGAGGATCTGGTAGAGCGCTGCGGCCGTCAGCTTCGGATGACCATGACCTTTGGCGACGAGGAAGTGAAAACGTTGGCGGATACCTTCACCCCAGACCAAGGGGCATGGGCCCTGCAAGAAGGGGCAGATCGGCTGTACCGGGCTCTCAGCGAGGAAAAACTGCGCAAAAGTCTGGGGCCGGTAGAGGGAAGAATTCTTGCTAAGGATGGAACCTTGGAAGCGGAATATTCACAAGGCGGCATGACCCTGTGGGTAGGTCAAAAGGATACGGGGAAGACTCAGGCGGCAGCGGTTGCGGCAGGCAAGCAAGAGCTGTCCCAGATTGTGGGGCTGCAACCTGTGAAGGACTATATCCTTTCTTTGGAGGACAATTTCAAGATCCAACAGCTGCGCCGGGAGCGGGGCCTCAAAGCAGATTCTCCTTCCATGCATATGATTTTCACCGGAAATCCCGGTACAGGCAAGACGACGGTAGCCCGGTTGGTTTCCCGGTATTTAAAGGCCATTGGAGTCTTGGAAGGAGGTCAGTTGGTAGAGGTGACCCGGGGAGATCTGGTGGGCCAGTATGTAGGTCACACCGCTCCTCTGACTCAGAAAGCCATTCAGTCCGCCTTGGGGGGCGTGCTCTTCATCGATGAGGCCTACTCCCTGTACCGAGGCCGGGACGATAGCTTTGGCCTGGAGGCAATTGACACCTTGGTAAAGGGCATGGAGGATCACCGGGATGATCTGATTGTGATCTTAGCAGGTTATTCTCGGGAAATGGAGGAATTTCTCACCGCCAACTCAGGCCTGCGCTCCCGGTTTCCCAATCTGATTGAGTTCCCCGATTATACAGCGGAGGAGTTGGTGGAAATCACCAAGAGCATCGTGAAGGGAAAGGGCTATCGCTTGGACCCTGCCTGTCAGGCGCCTCTGCTGGCATACTATCAGCGTCAGCAGCAAGAAGGGGATCCCCGAGTCAACGGCAATGGCCGGATGGCTCGGAATAAGGTGGAAGAAGCGGTGATCGCCTGTTCTCGCCGGAATGTTCGTGCCCCGGAGGAGCAGCGGGATTTGGAATTGCTTTTGCCAGAGGATTTTGGATTTTCCGCCTCTTAACATGGAAGAGGTTTGAAAGAAGCGTTCTTCCAAATAGAGTTTGTTAACCGGTGTCCGAGGAGGGAATTTTCCTCTTATAGACGCCGGTTTTCTGTTGTTGGGACGCTGAAGTGAAAATCGTTCCCAGCCTCTCTTTTCCAAATGTAGGCAGGGAAGGAGAGCCACTAAAAAACCGCCCTGGAAACTAAGTTCCAGAGCGGTTTTCTCATAGAGAGCCGAGTTTATGTTGCAATTTTACCAGGGATTTACTTCCGTACCGCCGCGGCACCACTTCAGATACTGCAGGGCATGAAGCTGACCAGCCCATTCCCGATCGTCCTTGAAGATGGGATCGTGGAAGCCTTCCACCACCAGGTCGCCCTGGAAGCCCTTGGAATAGAGAACGTGGAACACGTCCCGCCAATCGGTGTCGCCGTAACCGGGGGTCCGGGGCTCTGCGAATTCCGTTGCGCCAAACACACCCCACTTCTTGACTCGATCCCAATGGAGAGTCACATCTTTGCCGTGGAGATGGTAAACCCGGTCAATCCACTGTTCCAACTGGGGCAGGGGATCGATGAGCTGGACCATCTGGTGGGCAGGCTCCCACTCCAGGCCGATGGCAGAGCTGGGAACTGCGTCAAACATCATTTCCCAAGCCTTGGGGTTGAAGCCGATGTTGCAGGTGGCGTGATCCCAAGTGCCGCTCATGGGGCAGTTTTCAATGGCCAGACGCACGCCGTTTGCTTCGGCGCGCTTGGCCAGTTCCCCGAACACTTCCTTGTACAGAGGAATGGCCTTGTCTACAGACTCCCCTTCCACGGCACCGGCGAAGGTGGTGACCAGGTTGGTGCCGAAGAGATGGGCGTTGTCGATGAACTGTTCCAAAGTCTTGCGCTGCTCCTCATTTTGCAGGGCGTTGCAGTAATAGCCGATGGAAGAGATTGCCACGCCGGAATCTCCCAACAAGCTCTTGACCTTTTCCGCGTAGCTGGGCAGGTCTTTCTCGGAGAACACCATGTGGAAGTTCAGTGCCAGGCATTCAAAACCGGCCTGGATGAAATGGGGCACAAGCTGTTCGGTGCCCTGTCCAGGCACGCAAGTACCAATGCGGATTTTTTCCATAAGAGTAACCTCCAAAATAATATGTTCCACCCTTCCCCAAAAAGAAAGGAGTGTTACCGTTGCATCTCCAAAAATTCGTCGTAGGTGGTAGCCCGGTCCACGATGCCACCCTGGGGCAGCAGCTGAATGATCCGGTTGGCCACTGTTTGGACAAATTCATGGTCGTGAGAGGTGAAGAGGACAATGCCCTTAAACTCCATCAATCCCTTGTTGACCGCGGTGATGGATTCCAGGTCCAAGTGGTTGGTGGGCTGATCCAGAAGCAGCACGTTGCTCTCGAACATCATCATCCGGGAAAGCATGCAGCGAACCTTTTCCCCGCCGGAAAGGACCTTCACAGGCTTGTACACATCTTCTCCAGAGAAGAGCATTTTCCCCAGAAAACCTCGGAGATACGTTTCCGTAGTGTCCTTGGAATACTGCTCTAACCATTGCAGGATGGAGTCGTCCACATCTTTAAAGTAAGAGGAGTTGTCCTGGGGGAAATAAGACTGGCTGGTGGAAACGCCCCACTTGAAAGTGCCCTCGTCGGGCGTCATCTCCTCCATGAGAATTTTGAACAGGGTGGTGATGGCGATTTCATTTTCCGCCAGGAAGGCGATTTTGTCTCCCTTGTTCACCCGGAAAGATACATTGTTGAGGACCTTGACCCCGTCCACGGTTTTGGAAAGGCCATCCACAGAAAGGATTTCCTTGCCCGGTTCCCGATCCATGGTGAAGCTCACATAGGGATACCGCCGGGAAGAGGCGGGCATTTCTTCAATGGTCAGCTTGTCCAGAAGTTTTTTCCGGGAAGTGGCCTGACGGGATTTGGACTTGTTGGCGGAGAACCGGCGGATGAATTCCTCCAGGGCTTTCCGCTTTTCCTCGGCCTTCCGGTTCTGGTCCCGAAGCATCCGCTGGACCAGCTGGCTGGACTCGTACCAGAAATCGTAGTTGCCCACATAGAGCTTGATCTTGGTGTAATCGATGTCCACAATGTGGGTGCACACATTGTTGAGAAAATACCGGTCATGGGACACCACAATGACGGTGCCCTCGTAATCCATCAGGAAGTTTTCCAGCCAGGCAATGGAATCCAGATCCAGGCCGTTGGTAGGCTCGTCCAGAAGGATGATATCCGGTTGGCCAAACAGTGCTCTGGCCAAAAGGACCTTCACCTTTTCAGCTTCAGTCAGGAAGCTCATTTGGTTGTAGAGCATCATGTTGTCCAGGCCAAGTCCCTGGAGAAGTTTGCCGGCTTCGGTTTCCGCGTCCCAGCCGCCCAGTTCGGCGAATTCCGCTTCCAGTTCTGCGGCTCGGTTGCCGTCCTCCTCAGTAAAGTTTTCCTTGGCATAGAGGGCGTCCTTTTCGGTGAGCACTTGATACAGTCGGGGATTGCCTTGCAAAATGGTCTCAAAGACCGTGTACTGTTCATAAGCGAAGTGGTCCTGCTTTAATACGGACATCCGGCTTTTCTCGTCGATGACAACCTCTCCCTTGGTGGGTTCCAATTCTCCGGAGAGGATGCGCAGAAAGGTAGATTTTCCCGCGCCGTTTGCGCCGATAACGCCATAGCAGTTTCCCGGCTGGAACAGCAGGTTGACGCCGGAAAACAGATTTTGCCCGTTAAAACTCAGGGCCAAGTTGGAAACAGTGATCATAAAAATAAAAGGTCCTTTCCAGTGTGATGTGCAGGGTGAGGCGAAAGCTGCCCCAAAAGGGAGGGGAGAGTGATCTCCCCGAAAACTCAGTCAGGTACCTTTTCCAGTACCGTCACAATTTCACCGATAAACATCCGGTGCAGGTCATTTTGGGGATAATTCTGTTCGTAGGCCTTTCGGTCCAGGAAGCAGCCCACTTCCAGGTTTTGCCGGTACTGTTTCCGGCAGATGAATACCAGCCGGGCCTCTTGATAATAAGGGGCTTCCCGGTCAAAAAGGGGAGTCAGGCCGGTGGCTTGGTCCTTATCGATGTCCCGGCCGGAGCGGCGGCCGCAGAGGGTCAGGGCTTCCCGGTATTCGGGGCCGAAAAAGCAAAGGGAGTAGTAATCTTCCCGGTCGATAAATTCCAAGGTATACCGTTGAGGCCGCACATAGATGGTGGACACATAGTGGCCCCAAAGTTCGCCAACCCCGCCCCAACTGGCGGTCATGGTGTTGTGTTTTTCCTCATTTCCTGCGGTGATGAGCATCCAATCCTTGTTGATCAGGGTAAAGGGATTGTCCTTGAGCTCTTCTACGGAAATTTCACGAAATGCCATTGCGACCATCCTTTCTCAGCATTGTTAGGGACTTTTTTATGGTTATGCTGCTATGATAGCGTATATCCCCCGTTTTTGCAAGACCATAGAAGCATCAAAAAAACTGCCGCTGGAAGCGGCGGCTTCAAAGCGGCAGTTTTTATAAGGAGGGAATGTCCGTTTATTCCCATTCAATCCCATTGTATTTACGGAAGCTGTCCATGCTGATCTTGATGCTTTCCATGGGGGTGAGCTGGGTGGCGTCCTGCTCCAGGATCACAAATTCAGCGCCCTGCTCATTGGCAGCGTCCAGAATATCCTGGATGGGCATGATGCCGGTGCCAACTTCGCAGAAGTCCTTCTTGTCGAACCCACTTCCAAAGGTTTCCCGGGTGATGGGGACATTGGGGTCCTTGACGGTCCACAGGTTGATGGGGGAATCGGTGGTTTTGGAGAAATCCTTTTGATGGATCATGTGCATCCGGCTGCCCAGACGCTTGATGACCTCTACAGGATCCGCACCGCCCCGCATGGCCCAGAAGGTATCCAGCTCAAAATCCACATATTGGGGATCGGTGTTGTCCATGATGTGGTAGAGCACATACTTGTCCTGGAACTTCTGAAACTCGTGGTAATGGTTGTGATACAGGAACTTCATGCCGTAGGCGGAGAGGGTTTTGCCCACCTGGTTGTAAAACTCGCAGCGTTTCATTAAAGTGTCATAATCGGGGAAGAAATCCGCAGACTGTCCCACATATTTATTCCCGATCTTGTGGTGATACTCGATAATAGCAGGCAGCGTGGTGTCGTCGATGGGCCGGATGTGGCTGCTGACCACTTTGGCTCCAAAGCCGCCCAGAATCTCCAGCAGCTGATCCGCAGGGACACCGAATCCCACACCGGGATCCTGATCCGCCCGGGAGTTTGCCACTTCCAGGTTCTTATAACCGATTTCCGCCACTTTGCGAATGGCTTCCACCGGATCCTTCTCCATGTCCTCCCGTACCGAGTACAATTGAATGCCAACTTTCAATGCCATAATACAACTTCCGTCCTTTCCTCCCAAAAAGTTTAAGGATTTAAAATTGTTCCCATTATAGCATACTTTTTGAAAAAATCAAAGGAACCCGGAAAAGTTTTGTGGATATTTGGAGGAAGAGACATGGGAAGGCAGCTGTTTGCTGATGGAATCTTACTCCACCAGATGGTCCAGTGTCCACTGATAGGTGGCCTGGCACACATCTTTGACACAGCCTTCATCCAGAGGAGAACGGAGGTTCACGGAATGGGCCAGATCCACAAAGGTCTTGGTGCCGCCCTGGCGCAGGAAAGCCATGTATTTTTCCCAAGCGGCTTCCCGGTTTTCCAGGGAAAGGGCAAAGAACTGGAGGGACATCACCTGAGCCATGCAGTAGTCGATATAATAGAAAGGATACAGGTAAATGTGGAGCTGGCGCTGCCAACCGGCGCCCCGCCCATAGAAAGGCAGGTTGTCAAAGTCAATATAGGGCCGGTAGCGCTGTTCCAGCCGGAGCCAGGTTTGGTTCCGTTCCTCCGGGGTCATTTCCGGATGACGGTACACTTCCTCCTGGAAGTGGTCCACCAGACAGCCATAGGGAATAAACAGCAGGGCATCCTCAGCGTGAGAGAGCTCATACTTATCTGTCTGCTTTCCAAAGAACAGATGATGCCAGGGAGCGGTGAGAAATTCCATGCTCATGGAATGGGTCTCGGCGCCTTCCATGGTGGGGCACTGGAGAGCCTGCACATCCACCGTTTTGTGGGCAATATAATCGGCAAAGGCATGGCCTGCTTCGTGGGTGAGCACGTCCACATCTCCGGAAGTGCCGTTGAAATTGGAGAAAATAAAGGGATAGCCGTAGTCCGGCAGTCCAGTGCAGTAGCCACCGGGAGCCTTACCCTCTTTGGCCAGTACGTCGAACAGGTCATTTTCAAACATCAGGTGGATAAAGTCCTTGGTTTCAGGGGACAGTTCCTCATACATTTTCCGTCCGGCGGCCATGATCTCCTCGGGCGTTCCTTCCGGGGTAGCGGAACCGTCCTTGAAGGTCAGAGCACTGTCGTGGAACTTGAAGTCCTGAATACCCAGCCGTTTGGCCCGACGCTCTTCCAGCTTAACTGTAAGAGGCACAAGATCCCGCACCACCTGGTCACGGAAGGAAGCCACGTCCTGGGGGGTGTAGCAGTTGCGCTGCCGGCGGATAGCGCCCAGCTC
>ENA-OPSZ01000106-OPSZ01000106.1-human-gut-metagenome-genome-assembly--contig:-NODE-106-length-74278-cov-7.287364_pt1 | contig 74278 bp, 64 predicted proteins | sample MGYA00241814_ERZ501919 | MGnify/ENA primary metagenome ERZ501919 (study PRJEB25962, sample SAMEA2042440) | human gut metagenome | biome: human gut; feature: human-associated habitat; material: faeces... | reverse complement strand
CAATGCTTATCTTTTGGTCTTTGGTTCGGAATAGTGTAGTGCTGGCGGTCTATCTATTGTTTTCGGTTGCTTGCTTCCTTACCGTACATGAGCATCTAAGCACGGGTGATATTGTGCTTGATTTTTTCTCAGGCTCAGCATCGACCGCCCATGCCATGTTCCTGCAGGAGCTCGGAAAAGATGATCGCTATCAGTTTATCCTTGTCCAGCTTCCAGAGCCTTGTGACCCGAAACGCGACGCCTACAAGGACGGGTATGAGACTCTCTGCGACATAGGCGAAGGACGCATTCGCCGCGCAGGCGACAAAATCAAAACCGAGCTCGAGGAATCCAACCGTCAACTCAAGCTTGGCGAGGGACCCAAGCAGCTTCCCGACATCGGCTTCCGTGTGTTCGAGCTCGATGAGTCCGGCATTGAGAAGCCCGAGCCCGGTCAGCTCCTCTTCGACGTGGTCAAGCCCGATCGCTCCGATATGGATATCGTCTTCGAGATGATGCTCAAATGGGGCCTCGAGCTCACGCTGCCCGTCGAGAAGTCTGAAGCCGCGGGCTATCCCATTCTACTGAGAGATCTCCCTATACTGGTCTGGTAGGAGGGCCAAGGATGCTCTCCTGCTGGCCGTCGCCGGGTCCGGGCATCGGCTCCATTCCATTGCCCTTCAAGGGCCTACCAGATCATGCCACCCGGACCCGCGGCGCCGCTTATCGCCAATAAGGTTGCTGCCGCGAAGGCTCGTAGAATACTGCTGAAGGCGGACGCCACGACGACACTGAGGCCAGCTCCCCTCGAGAGACAGGAGAGATATGGAGAAGGCCCAGGTCATAGGCTACGGGGTCTTCGTCGGCATCGACGTCGGCAAGTCGTCCAACTACGTCGTGGCCCTCGCCAGAGACAAAGAGAAGCCGCTCGTGAGCAGGGAGGTCCCCCAGGACGAGGCTGCCATCAGGGAGGTGCTCGACGAGGCGTCCTCGCACGGCAGAATGCTCGTCACAGTCGACCAGTGCGGCGCCTTCGGCAGGCTCACGGTAGCCGTCGCCAAGGACATGGGGTTCGACGTCGCCCACATCCCACCGCGCAAGTTCAAGCAGGCCGCCGACACCTACGGCGAGGACAAGGACGACCTCCTCGACGCCTACATCATCGCCGACACGGCCTGCTCGACGCCCAGGCTCGTCGAGCTGGTGGGCGACCGCCCTGAGGTCCTGGCGCAGATCAAAGTCCTCTCGTCCGCCCGAGACGACTGCGTGACCGAGCGCACCCGCTGCTACAACCGCCTGCACGACCTCATCCACCAGGTGTGCCCGCCTCTCGAGGCGGTTTTCGCCAAGGACAAACTGCACAACGACCTGGAGATGCGCCTGCTGAAGCAGTACGGCGGCCCCCAGGGCTTCAGGAAGGCCGGGAAAGCCCGCTGCGCCAAGTGGGCCGGGAACCTCAAGTACCACTGCACCCGCGGGCCCGAGAGGGTCGAGGAGGTGTTCGAGGCCCTGTCGCGCCAGACCGTGGCACTGCCGGCGGCTGAGGTGATCGAGCAGCAGATCAAGAAGCTCGCCAAGCGCGTCATCGAGCTGAACGAGGAGGAGGACAGCTACAACGCGCAGATCGAGGCTCTCTCGGCGAGCGTCCCCGAGGTGGGGATCCTGAGGACGATGCCGGGCGTGGGGCGCGTCTACGGCGCGACGATCGCCGCCGAGATCGGCGACATCGCGCGCTTCAAGGACTCGGCTCACCTGGCCACCTACGCGGGGCTGTCCCCCGTGCGCAAGAAGTCCGGTTCGAGCCTCGACCAGAAGAAGAAGCGCAAGGGCGGCAACCGCCGCCTGAAGAACGCCCTCATACAGTCAGTGGACAGGGCGAGGAGCTGCGAGGACTGGGCGGAGGAGTACTACCAGAGGAAGAGGCGGGAGGGCAAAAAGCACAAGCAGGCACTATTCGCCCTGGCCCGCCGCCGCGTAGACGCCATCTACGCGATGCTGTCCAACGGCACCTTCTACGAACCGAGGACAAAGGAGGCCTAACGAGGCAAGCCGTATAGCTTCGTCAGCCGCTGCCATTATACGAGCGGCTGGCGTGAGCATGCCCTGGGAAGGCCCGCAACCATGTAACGCACCCGAGGGAGGAAACCGTTCGCCAAAGTTGTTTTCAGAGAAATCTCCTTATAGGTTGATCTGGTCCGTCGCTTGCGACGAGCTCGTCTGCTGCATGTCCCGAGGCCTCACCATTGAGGCGCTCGAGGCCATCGCCGACATGGAGCCCAGGCGCGTTCTCATCCTCGATTCCGTCCTCGACGACACCCTCAAGCTCAACGCCGTGCAGATCTTCAAGCACGCCGGCGAGCGCATGGGCTGTGAGATCGAATTGAGGACGGTCTAGCATGGCGGCGCTCGAGTTCAAGTTCTCATCCGACCAGCAGCACCAGCTGGAGGCCATCGAAGCAACCTGCGACCTGTTCCGCGGACAACAATTTATTGGCAGCGTATTCTCCGCCGATTCCGGCCGCAAAGGCCAGACGGCAATCGGCGAGCTCATGGTCGGCCACGGCAACGAGCTTCGCGTGGCGCCGGGCCAGCTCCTCGACAACCTGCACGCCGTGCAGGAGGAGGGCTGCCTCCCGGCAACCGACGTCCTCACCGATGGGCGCCTGCGAGACTTCACCGTCGAGATGGAGACCGGCACCGGCAAGACCTACGTCTACATCCGCTCCATCTACGAGCTAAACCGCCGCTACGGCATCACCAAGTTCGTTATCGTCGTGCCGAGCGTGGCCATCCGCGAGGGCGTCCTCAAGAGCCTCCAGACCACCCGCAGGCACTTCGAGACGCTCTACGACCGCACGCCGCTCGACTACTTCGTGTACGACTCGAAGGACATGGGGCCGGTGGGTAACTTCGCCACGTCGAGCTCCATCCAGGTCATGGTCATCAACATCGACGCGTTCAACAAGGGCCTCGAGAAGGATGGCACCGCGAAGGAGGGCAACCTCTTCCACCGTCCCAGCGAGAAGCTCACCGGCGGCTTCAGCCCTCGCGAGCTCGTGAGCGCCTGCAAGCCCGTCGTCATCATCGACGAGCCCCAGAGCGTCGACAACACCAAGCAGGCCAAGGCCGCCATCAAGAGCCTGAACCCGCTGTTCGTGCTGCGCTACTCGGCCACGCACAAGCAGGCCTACAACATGATCTACCGCCTCACGCCGGTCGACGCCTTCGAGCGCCACCTGGTGAAGGGCATCTGCGTGGACTCGATCAAGGCCGAGGCGAACCTCAACGGCGCGTACGTGAGGCTCGAGTCCGTCAAGTCCGACCCGTTCTCCGCCAAGGTGTCCATCGACGTGCGCCAGGCCGACGGCACGCAGAAGCGCAAGGCCGTCACGGTGAAGACCGGCAACGACCTCTACCAGAAGAGCGGCGAGAACAGCGACTACGAGAGCGGCTGGGTGGTCAACAACATCGGCGCCGCAGTGGGCGACGAGTTCATAGAGTTCCAGAACGGCGAGGTGCTCGAGCTCGGCGAGGCGCTGGGCGACGTCAACGAGGAGGTCGTCAAGCGCGCGCAGATCCGCCGCACCATCGAGGACCACCTGGCCCGCCAGTTCGAGCTGTGGCCGCGCGGCGTGAAGGTGCTCTCGCTCTTCTTCATCGACCGCGTCGACCGATACCGCGTCTACGAGCCCGAAGTCCACGACGGCCTGTACGCCCTGATGTTTGAGGAGGAGTACGCAGGTGCCCTGAACTCGAAGGCGCCTCGTCGCATCGCAAAGGCGGCGGGGATCGGCAAGGGCACGTGGCTCGAGTGCTACGAAGCCGTCGGCGCCCCGCTGGTGCGCGACCCCCACGCCGTGCACCAGGGATACTTCGCCAAGGACAAGAAGGGCAAGTTCAAGGACTCCAAGGGAGCCGCCGGCACCGCCGACGACGCCGGGGCCTTCGAGCTCATCATGCAGAAGAAGGAGACGCTCATCTCCTTCCCGGACGGCAAGGACGCGGACAAGGACGTCTCTTTCGTCTTCAGCCACTCCGCGCTCAAGGAGGGCTGGGACAACCCCAACGTGTTCCAGATCTGCACGCTCGTCGAGACAAAGGACAACCTGACCAAGCGCCAGAAGATCGGCCGCGGTCTGCGCCTGTGCGTGAACCAGGATGGCGAGCGCCTGTACGACCCAGAGGCGAACGTGCTCACCGTCATCGCGAACGAGAGCTACGACGACTTCGCCAACGGCCTGCAGAAGGAGCTTGAGGCTGAGGACTTCAAGTTCGGCGTCATCACTCCGGAGAGCTTCACGAAGGTCACGGTCAAGGGCGATGATGGCGTCGAGGAGCGCCTGGGCTACGAGAAGTCCAAGCAGGTCTACGACCACCTCGTCGCGACCGGCATGGTCGACGGCAAGGGCGCGGTGACGCCCGAGCTGAAGGCGGCCGCCGAGGAGGGCAAGGTCGAGCTCCCCGCCGAGCTCGAGCCTGCCAAGGAGCAGGTCGAGGCGATCATCATCCACAAGTCCCAGAGGGTCCAGATCCGTGACAAGGCCAAGGAGGTCTCGGTCGAGCTGCAGAAGGACGTCACGCTCGACCCTGCGTTCCAGGCCCTGTGGGACCGCATCCGCCAGCGCACGCGCTTCCAGGTCGAGGTCGACTCCGGCAAGCTCATCGAGCATGCCATCGAAGCTGTCGACGGCATGCTCGCCGTGCGCCCGCCCCAGGTGACGAGCGAGCGTGCCTCGCTGGGCATCGACGACGCGGGCGTGAGCGCCGAGGGCACGGGCACCTCCGTGGTGTCCGTTTCGGGAAAGGTGAAATACGACCTTCCCGACCCGATCGCAGAGCTGCAGGACGCCGTCGGGCTCACCCGCGGCACCATCAAGGCGATCCTCGAGGGCTGCAGCCGCCTCGACGAGTTCGAGATCGACCCCGCGACCTTCCTCGCGCAGGTCGGCGACAAGATCAACCGCGTGAAGAACGACCTCATCGCCCAGGGCATCAAGTACGTGCGCCTTCCCGAGGACGAGTGGTACACCATGCGCGACCTCGAGCTTGACGACTACACGGCCTACCTTGGGCAGAACGCGTGGAAGCCGGACATGACGAGCAAGAGCCTGTACAACTACGTGGTCTACGACTCGGCGGGGGTCGAGCGCTCCTTTGCCGAGGCTCTAGACAAGCAGGAGGAGGTTCTCGTGTTCGCGAAATTGCCCTCGGCGTTCAAGATCGACACGCCGCTCGGCAGTTACAACCCCGACTGGGCGTACGTCGAGGAGGCCGACGGCGAGCGCCGCGTGTACTTCGTGACCGAGACCAAGGGCGGCAAGAACGGCGAGCCCGCCCTGCGCGACGCGGAGAAGATCAAGATCGGCTGCGCCAAGAAGCACTTCGAGGCGCTGGACCTCGGAAACGACTTCCATTACAACGTGCGCACGACCTACCAATACGAGGCGGTGAAGGCTTAGGATGTCGAAGCTGCCCGGAAAGATGACGCGAAAGCAGCACTGGGTGCCGCGGTTCTACCTGCGCCATTTCGCGGATTCCTCCGGGCAGCTTCATGCCTACAGCAGACAGAAGGGCTCCTTCTTCCGCACGAATTGCGAGAACCTTTGCAGCATGCGCGATCTTTATGAGGTCGAGCATGCCGATGCGACAGGCGATGCGACAGACAGATTCTATGCGCAGAACCTCATCGAGGTTAAGCTATCTGAGCTCGAGAGCCGCATCGCGCCGCTTTACGATCGCTTTTTGGAACGCCAGAAAGAAGACCAGTGCGAAGACGAAGGGTATTCTGATGGGAAAGCCGCCGTTTGCGAGCTGGCAGCAAATATCATCGTCCGGCACCCTATCAGTATGCGCGTCGACAAGAAATGGTCACGCGAGACTGCCGAAGAGCTGCTCAGAAACGTTCATCTGACACCCTATGAGCTCGGCTTGCTCGATTGGTCGGATTGGCGCGGGGATTCCCAAGCGGTGGTCGAGCTTGCCGCCGCCGCAACCATGCTCTTCTCCAACGATGATATTGTGCCAGTTAACCGTATTCGAAAGGCTTTTTTTGAGAAGAGCTTCTCCATCCTTAGGGCACCCGTCGGCTCAGGGTTCGTTACGACGTCGATGCCTATGTTCATCATCGGGCCCGAGGACGACTCGTACGATTTTCATCTCGCGTATATGCCGTTGAGCAGTGAGTATGCTGCGGTCTTTTCAGATGACCCTCTATTTCCGCCGTTTGCGAGACTCGGTTTTTCGGGCGTCGAGTTCATGAACCGACTTCTTCTGCTTAACTGCGAGCATTGGGATGTCGCCATATCGAGGGGAAGCGGCCCGCTCGAGCACGCGGTACGCGATTGAAGTCAAGCGAACAGTGCCGAATTCATGCACGAGATGTTCACGCGCGACGGCAGGGAGCTATCCCTCGACACAGTGATCTACGACCGCTCGAAGAAGAAGGGGCAGACGATGATCGATACCATCGACCGTGGCTGCCTCGAGGGCGGCTGCCTTGATGACGAGGACCTGCGCATCATCTTCGAGCACCTTCTGGGGAGAAGACGGCAAGGACCGGGAACATTAAAGGGTCAAGCAGCGTATTGATAAAATTGACCCCGCCAGCAATAACCGCAAAGGATAGATAGGGCTTTAAGGATGGATGCAGGAAAAGCAACGATAAGCGGCGTGTTCAACGGATCGCGCCTGCTCGAAATACCTTTTTACCAAAGGGCGTACGTCTGGGGAGAAGAGCAATGGGAGCGTTTCCTCGGCGACATGGAGTTCGTCACGGCCTCGAAGCGGCCCTATTTCCTGGGCTCCATCATCCTGAAGCAGGCCTCCTCCGGCAACACCTGGTCCGAGGTCTCCGAGGTTCGCACCGTCATCGACGGCCAGCAGCGACTCACGACCATGGTCATCTTCTTCAAGGCACTCTGTGCAAAAAACGGCACCAACAATTTGTTTGAGCGAGATTTCGTCCTGGAGACCGGCGATGTCGCCTTGCGGCACGGCAAGTACGACCGGCAGGATTTCGAAAAGGTCGTCAGCGCCACGGGCTGCGAACCCCTCGAGGGCTCCTCGGCCATCGTCCTTGCCTACAACTACTTCCTCAAGAATATCGACCCGGAGAAGGTCGACAGGAACACGATCAAGTCGAACGTCCAGTTCGTCTGCATCGATCTTACCGAGGGCGAGGACGAGCAGCAGATATTCGACACCATCAACTCGCTCGGGGTGCGCCTGACGACGGCGGAGCTCCTTAAGAACTACTTCTTCAACCGCGAGAACGAGCAGGCGTTCAAGGAGTGCTGGGAAGACGTCTTCGAGCCCACGGCTGAGAAGAGGGAGTATTGGGAGCAGGAGATCGTTACCGGGCGCATCAAGCGCACGCTCGTCGACCTCTTCTTCGACGCGTTCCTCCAGATTCTGGTCCAGGACAAGAGGCGTGGCGTCACGACCGAGGACAAGCTCTTCTATTCGCGTACTTCGAACCTCTTCCAGTCCTACAAGGATTTCATCGGCAGGTACTGCAACGGCGACAAGGTCGAGATTCTCGACAACATGAAGGCGTATGCCGAGGCGTTCGAGTCCACGTTCGACCCTGGCTACTGCGACGCGGACATCCCCTCCGCTTCCGGCGTCGAGCGCCTGAACGTGCTGATATTCGGCCTCAAGAACTCGACGCTCATCCCGTACGTGCTCTACGTTCGAAAGAACGCGGAGTCTTCGAGCGAGGAATCTAAGATCTACGCCCTGCTTGAGAGCTACATCGTCCGCCGAATGCTGGTTCAGGCGACCACGAAGAACTACAACAGGCTGTTCACCTCGCTGATCTTGAACGAGGTGAAGGACGCGGAGGCGCTGAGGAAGGCTCTCGAAGCCAATGACGAGGCGACGACGTACATGCCCGGCGACGCCGAGGTTCGAGCGGCATTCGAGGAATCGTGTCTGTACAACCTCCAGTCCAAGGGCGTCCTCTATCTGCTGGAAAGCGCCATTCGTCCGGGCATGAGCAGCACGGCCCTGCTCGGGTTCAACCAGTACACCCTCGAGCACATGATGCCCAAGAAGTGGCGCAACAAATGGGGAGCCCTCGACGATGAGGCTGCCACGCGAAGGGACCGGAAGCTCCTCACGCTCGGCAACCTCGCCATCATCACGCATTCGCTCAACGCCTCCATCCGCGATGCCGATTGGCCCACCAAGAAGCAGGGAAAGGGATACAAGGACGGCCTTGCCCTCTGCGCCGCCGGCCTTGCGACCATGGCCGGCGCCCTAGAGAAGGAGTCTTGGAACGAGGGCGATATCGCCGATCGCGCCGAATGGCTTGCGGACAAGGCGTTGGAGGTCTGGCGCTAGGCCCTACCTGCGTCCCATCTCGAAGATGCTTGCGGTGTCGGAACCCGCATCGATGACGGATGGAACCGGCTCTTCCAAAAACGTAGTTCGTGGCGATGTCTCTTCCGTCGGCGCGTCAAGAGGCTCGCCGAGCGCTAGGAAGAACCTCATCACGTGCTCAATTCTCTGTTGCAGGGACTCGCTCAGCTCGCCGTAGGAGGCCGCCAGCCGCACCTCCTTGGCCAATTCCGCCATCGAGTCCCTCAGTGCCTTCTGCACGCTCACGGAGGGCCTCACCTCGACCTGGGTATCGGTGAGCTTGGCGATGATGTAGTCCTGCCTGTTCATGCCGCTCCAGGCTGCCATCTCGCATATGAGCTTGCGCTCCTCGGGCGTGCAGCGGAACGCCATCGTCTTGCTGCGCTTGCGGGCGCTGTTCTCGCACGGCATCCTTCTTACCCCCTCGCCCCGTCGAGCGCGGCGGCCATCTCGTCCTGCTTCGTGGGGAACAGGTGCGCGTAGCGGTAGGTGATGTCCACCGCCTCGTGGCCCATGCGCTCGGCGATGGCCAGCGCGGAGAAGCCCATCTCTATCAGCAGGCTCACATGGCTGTGGCGTATGTCGTGTATGCGGATGCGCTTCACGCCCGACGCCTTGCACCCGCGCTCCATCTCGTGGGCCAGGAAGTGCTTGGTCACGGCGAACAGGCGCTCGTCGGGGGCGACGTCGTCGCGCATCTCGATGAAGTCCGCCATCTCGTCGCGCAGGAAGGCGGGCATGACGATCGTGCGCACGGACTTGGGCGTCTTGGGGTCGGTCACGGTGTCAACGCCGTTGAGGCTCTGGTACGACTTGTTGATGCGCAGCCGCGAGCTCTCCAGCATGAAGTCGGACGGCGTGAGCGCCAGGAGCTCGCCGCAGCGTATGCCCGTCCAGTAAAGCAGCTCGAAGGCGTGGAATGAGAGAGGCTTGTCCATGACGGCCTCGCTGAACCTCAGGTACTCGTCCTTGGTCCAGAACTGCATCTCGCCGCCCTTCTTCGAGCCTATCTTGTCGACCCTGCGCACCGGGTTGTCGCTGAGGCCGTAGTAGCGCTCGGCGTGGTTGAAGATGGCGTTGAGCTGGTTGTTCACTGTGCGCAGGTACGTCGGTGCCCAGGGCTTCCCGTCGGCGTCCCGGTGCTCGGTGAGCTCGTTTTGCCACCTGATGACGTCGATCGGCCTCACGTCGCACATGCGCATGTCCCCGAAGAACGGCACGAGCTTGTCGTTGATGATGTACTCCTTGGTGATCCACGTGTGCTCGCGTATGCGCGGCTTCACCTCGGAGGCGTACACCTCGACGAACTCGGAGAACGTCATGTCCATGGCCCCGCCGTTAAGGCTCTTGAACTGGCTCTCCCACACTGCGGCCTCCACCTCGGAGGAGAAGCCGCGCTTCGTCTTGTGGCGCTTCGAGCCGCGGGCGTCGCGGTAGTAGCACTGCACGTAGAACGTGCCGTTGCCGTCGTCCTTGTACACGGGCATGTCAGTCCACCTCCGGGAAGTACAGGGCGTCGAAGACGTCGCTTCGAACGCGCCCGCGGATGACCACGCGCCCGCGCGCCTCCTGCTCGGCGTTTATCTTCCTGATCACCTCGTAGGCGCTGCCTTTCTTGATCCTCAGCAGCTCCGCGACCTCGTCGGCGTCCAGCATGTGCGGCCTCGGCGTCTTCGCCACCTTCTCGTCCATGGCTCCTCCAATCAATGGCGTACGGATACGTACGGTTCACAGATTCAGAGTAAACGTACATATCTGTACTGTCAATAGAATTGCGTACATTTGCGTACGCTGATAAGATGTGCTGGTACGTAATTCCAGGAGGAGGGCTCATGTCCGTAGGCGAGAACATAAGGCGGTACCGCAAGTCGCGCGGCATGACGCAGGCGCAGCTCGCCGAGGCGGTCGGCCTGACCGAGGGGGCCGTGCGCCACTACGAGAGCGGCATCCGCGCCGTGAAGCCCGAGCTGCTCGAGTCCATCTCCGCGGCGCTCGGCGTGTCCGTCAACGCCCTCAAGGATTACGGCGTCGAGACTGCGGGCGACCTCATGTCGCTGCTCGTGCGGCTCGAGGACTCCTTCGGCATCGTGCCCGCAGCCGACGGCACGGGCCTCTCCCTGAACCCCAAGGCGCCGCACGCGCCCAAAGCCGCGATGGCGATCGAACTGTGGGCAGAGAAGCGCGCGCAGCTCGAAAACGGCAAGATCGACGCCGACGAATACGAGGACTGGAAAGCCTCGCTGTAGCGGCTCTCCGCATTTCGCGATCAACGCAACCGAATCAGGACGGTGGACCAGGCGGCGAGCGCCGCTCGGGCCTGCGTAAGCTGAGTTTTTACTCCCCATTGCATGCCAAGGCATTTCCGGCGCACCTGGGGAGTAAATGACGCGGTGGCTTACACGGCGGCACGCGGCAGTACGCCGCGGCATTTCCCCTGGTTACTCCCGTTTTCATTGAGGCGGCGAGATTCTTTACTCCCCATTAACCACCTGGGAAAACGCTGTGAGAAGACCGCCGAAAAGCCTATTGAGTTCGATTTGAGTTTCACAGGCCCCGAAACGGCCCCGTTTGGCTCTCGGAGACAAAAATCGCGCGTCTACTCACTTGGGATGAATCCTTACTCCCGTTCCTCCGAATGCCGCACCGTGCCTTGCCGTCTTGAAACACGGGGGAGTAAATTGCGAAATCGCAGGTGAAAGGGAGTAAAACGACAAAGAAAAAGCCTCCGTCCCAACGCGGGAACGGAGGCTCGGTTATCGTATTTACTCACCAACATCGCTGGCGGCTTTGCCATGACTCTCGTACGAAACGAAACTCAGCGGCACAGTGCGGCACTCAAAAATGCAGGTCAGAACCCTATCAGCCTACTCCCACTCGATGGTCGCGGGCGGCTTTGAGGTGATGTCGTAGGCCACGCGGTTCACGCCGGGAACCTCCGCCACGATACGGCCGGAGATCTTGGCGAGCACCTCATAGGGCAGCTTCGCCCAGTCAGCGGTCATGGCGTCGCTCGACTCCACCGCGCGCAGAATCACCGGACGGGCGTAGGTGCGCTCGTCACCCATGACGCCCACGCTCTTGATGTCGGGGAGGACCGCGAAGTACTGCCAGCAGCTGTGCTCGGAGTTGCGCTCGCCCGTCTCCTCAAAAAGGCGCTGGTTGTAGGCGTCGAGCTCCTCGCGAACAATCGCGTCGGCATCTTTCAAGATGGCGAGCTTCTCGGGATCAACCGCGCCGATGATGCGGATGGCAAGACCCGGGCCCGGGAACGGCTGGCGGTATACAATGTGCGCCGGCAGACCGAGTGCGAGACCCAGCTCGCGCACCTCGTCCTTGAAGAAGTGGTCGAGCGGCTCGATGAGGTCAAAGTGCACGCCCTCGGGAAACGGAATCAGGTTGTGGTGGCTCTTGATGGTCGACGCCTTGCCGCCCGTCTTGCGCGCGCCGGACTCAATGATGTCAGGATAGATGGTGCCCTGCGCCAGGTACTTCACCGGGCGCCCGTCCTCCTCGAGCTGCTTCGCCACGGCGAAGAACTCATTCCAGAACTGCGTGCCGATGATGCGGCGCTTCTGCTCGGGATCGGTCACGCCGGCCAAGAGCTCAGCATAGCGGTCCTCGGCATGCACGTGGATGAAGTCCACATCGAACTGCTTGGTGAAGACCTCCTCCACCTGCTCGGGCTCGCCCTTACGCAAAAGCCCGTGATTCACGAACACGCAGGTCATCTGCTTGCCGATGGCTCGCGCGCCGAGCGCCGCCACCACGGAGGAGTCCACGCCGCCGGAAAGCGCCAGGATCACGCGATCATCGCCCACCTGCTCGCGAATCTCGGCCACCTTCTGCTCGGCCAGATTGTCCATGGTCCAGTCCTCGACCAGGCCGCAGACACCGAACAGGAAGTTCTTGAGAATCTGCTGGCCATGCTCCGTATGGCGCACCTCGGGGTGGAACTGCGTGGAATAGAGCTTCCTCTCGGGGCACTCCATCGCCGCCACGGGGCACACATCGGTCCTGCCCGTCACGACGAAACCCTCCGGAACGCGGCTCACCGCGTCGCGATGGCTCATCCATACGGTCTGCTCCATGGGCGTGCCCTTGAAGAGCGCAGACTCGTTATCGCAGGCGAGCGTCGCCGGCCCGTATTCGCCCACCTCGGAATGAGCAACCTCGCCGCCGAGCGTCACCGCCATGATCTGGTGGCCGTAGCAGAATCCCAGCACCGGAACACCCAGCTCGAAGATGCCGGCATCGATGGAAGGAGCATCTTCGGCATACACGCTTGCCGGGCCGCCGGAAAGGATGATGGCCGAGGGAGCCATCTCGGCAACCTCCGCCGCAGAGATATCGCACGGCACAATTTCCGAATACACATGCAAATCGCGCACGCGCCGAGCGATGAGCTGCCCGTACTGCGCGCCGAAATCGAACACCAACACCTTCTGATTGGATTGGTCGAACCCGTTCTGAGCCACAGGCTGTCCTTTCTCGCAGAGGTCGGGCACCCGCCCGTACGCGCCATCATGCGCGTCTTTCGCATACCCATCCATCATACACGTTGCCCGAGCCACCCCAAGACGGCATACGACCGTTCCAGAAAAGGCCCCTACGCCCGCCGCGATTCCTCCAGCAGCCGCTCGTACTTCTCGAGCGAGGTATTGGCCACAAGCTCCTCCGGGAACCCCGTGTCTTCAAGAGCGGCCAGCGCCTCGCCAAACTGCCCCACACCGCTCGTGTGGTGCGCATCGGTGCCCACCACCACGGGGGTCTCGTACCGCATGCAGAGGCGGAGAATCTCGCGGATGTTCTCCGCCGTGTTCAGGCGATACGGAACGGTGCGCACCGAGGAATTGTTGACCTCGATGAGCACATGGTTCTCTTTGGCAGCCCGCACGAACCGATCGAAATCAATGGGAATGAACCCGTCGTCCGGGTGCCCGATGATGTTCACGTACGGGTTCTCCATAGCACGCAGGTACGCACGGGTATTCTCCTCGCAGGTACCCGCCTTGGTGCACATAGTATGGAAGCTCGCGATCACCACGTGCTGGCGAGCCAGGATGTCTTCGGGCATATCGACGCGGCCGTCGAAATCCATGATGTTGAGCTCCACGCCGTAGAACATGCGCACACCCGAGAGCTCGCGCGGCAACTTGCCGTACCCCATGAAATGGAGCATGGGCGTCCAGTTGATGAGCTCGGGCGCGTGGTCGGTGATGGCCAAGCCTTCGAGCCCCGCGCGCGCGGCGGCAGCGGCCATCTCGTCCACGGTAGAAAAGCCGTCGGGGCTTGCAAGCGTATGGGTATGGGAATCGACAACGAGCTGCATGGAAACTCCTTTACTAAACGATGGCGGCGCACCCTGGAGCGCGGCCAAGCGAAGCGCTCGGACCGAGGCCGCCGCGCAGGCACCCGGAACGCGGCGCCAGCGCTACCCGAGCAGCATGTCGCCGAGCACATCGCCACCATCATACGTCACCGCGCAGGCACGCACGATGCGGCGATCCCGCACATCGTACACGTTGTATCCGCTCAGTCGCCGGAAGCGCACCGCGCGCGCGGGCGCCCCGCCCGCCGGGCGTACGTCGCACGGATCTGCCTGAAACGAGGTGGCATCGGCGGTATGGTACTCCACGCCCTCGTAGACACGGTGTGCCTGATGGTGCGTGTGCCCGTTGAGTACCGCGACACCCGGGCGTCTGAGCAGCTCGAGGAGCTCCTCCGCACCGGGCAATACCGGCATATCCGTCTGGCTCGGGTCCATATGATGGTGCGTGCAAACGAGGGCCATCTGCCCCCGCGACGCCGCCGTCTCGAGCTCCCCGCGAAGCCACGCCAGGCGCTCAGCGTCAACATAGCCGTCCGCATGCCCAGGCTCGCTCGTATCGAACGAGATGAGGCGCGACCCCGCGACCTCACACGTATAGAGCAGCGGCTCGCCACCCAAACCGGTAAGCGCCCCGGGCCACCCCGCACGGAGTGCCGCACGGTCATCGTGGTTGCCCGGCGTCACGATGCAGGGCACCACGGCACCCAAGACCTCGCGGCATACACGATGAACGGCCTCGCCCACCGCACGATACGCCGCCGCACCGCCGCGCTCCACGAAGTCGCCCGTCAGCACGATGGCGCCAACGCGCTCGCCCGCGTCGTCCGCGGCCAGGCCCTCGCGCAGGCACGCCTCGAATGCGGGAAGCACGTCGCCCAAGCGGTCAACCATAGCGGGGTAGAACTCCGCCGCGGGCAACGAGAGCGGGCGGTCGCCCACCTCGGCAACCGCCCCATGCGCGTTATCACCGCAGCCGTCCGCTCCCCTGCGAGCATCCTTCGCCTCAAGCGAATAATGAATGTCCGACAGATGCAAAACGCGCATGAACCACCTCGCTATACCCTAGGAAAACGCTGATGTATCTACCAGAGCCGGCCGCAATTGCAGTTTTTGGGCACTTGCCCGCGCGAGCCTCGGGTAGAACCGCAACAACCCAGAGGTCGTCGGTCCCCTGAACTGCGCTTTCTTCTGCTGGCTACCTTCTTGAACTTGCCCGTGACGCCCGGAAGTGCCCAAAAGTTGCAATCGCGAACGTGAGGGCACCGCCGGGGCCAAGTATCAACGGTTCTCTAGCGCAACCGCTTGCGGATGGCTCCGCCCAAAAGGTCGATCGCGAACACGGCCACCACCACGCCGATGAGGATGATGCTCACCGTTGCCCAGTTGCGCGCCTGAATGGCAAAGATGAGGGGCGCGCCGATGCCGCCGGCGCCTACCAGGCCAAGCGTGGACGCAGAACGGACCGCGATCTCAAAGTGGTTGAGCGAAAGCGACGAGAAGATGGGCATGAGCTGCGGCAGGCGCGCGTAGAAAAGCGACTGCCAGAAGTTGCCGCCCACCGCACGCACAGCCTCAACGGGTGCCTCGTCCATAGCCTCGATCTGCTCGGTAAAGAGCTTGCCGAGCATGCCGATCTGATGCACGCCGATGGCGAGCGCACCGGCAAACGGACCGGGCCCCACCACGCGCACGAAGATGATGGCATACACAAGCTCGGGGAACGCGCGCAACACATTGCACACGAACTTGCCCACACGCGGCACCACAGGGTTGTGCCAAAGGGTGCGCGAGCTCACGAGCGCAAAGGGGATGGCGAGCACCGTCGCGATCGCCGTGCCCAGAAACGCGATGCCTATGGTGAGCAAAAGAAGGCTGATCAGGTCCTCGCCGGAGCCATCGTAGACGTACCCCCAATCAGGGCTGAGCAGCCCGCGCAGCGCCTCGAGCGCGAGCGAGGGGTTGAAGGTCGCGAGCCCGGAATAGTCGAGCCCGATTGCAGACCAGGCCACCACGGCCACCACCACGACCGAGATCGCGATGGTACGCGCGCGCTCGGATGCAAACAGCCCGCGGCGCGCGGGCGCAGTCGTCTCACTCATGCGAGCCTCCTTCTCACCGCTTCGCTCAGAAAGTCAACCACGGCAACCACGACGAAGATCATGAGAATGATCACCGACACGCGGTCGTAGCGCAAAAGCCCGAGCGACGAGTTCAAGATAACGCCGATGCCGCCGGCGCCCACATAGCCCAGCACCGTCGAGGCGCGCACGTTAATCTCGAACGCATAGAACAGATAGCTCGCGAGCTGGCTCATGACCTGGGGAGCAATCGACCAGAACGCAATCTGCACGCGCGTGGCACCCACGGCTTCCGCGGCCTCGATGGGCCCCTCGTCCACCGTCTCGATGGTCTCGAAGATGAGCTGCGAGACCACACCGAGCGTGAAGACGGCGATGGTAATCACACCGGAGAACTCACCGATTCCCACGATCGCCACGGTGAGCGCGGCAAGCAACAGGTTGGGAATGGTGCGAACGACATCGAGAATGAAGCGGAAGATGGCCGTGACCACCTGGTTACGCGTCACCACGGTCGTGGCGAGAAACGCCAGCGGCACCGCGACCGCAAAGCCGATCACCGTGCCCAGGACAGACATCTTGATGGTGCGGATCATCGGGTCGATGAGCGTGGGGATGTAGGAGAAGTCCGGCTGCATGAAGCGCTCGAGGAATGCGGTGACCTGCGGACCACCCTGGATGACCTCGGCAAAGTCTGCATCGGTCACCGTTGCGCTCGCGACCACGCACGCGACGAGCACCAGCACCACGAACAGGTTCTTGTACCAGTCGAAATGTACGGTCTCGGAGATCTTCATCAGGCGGCCGCCCCCTTCGCCTCGCGCTCGGCAGCATCCTTGTCGTAAATCTCAGCGAGGCGCTCCTCGGTGAGCTCGTCGGGCGTGCCGTCGAACACAAGCCGCCCGGCGCGCAACGCGATGATGCGGGTAGAGAACTGGCGGGCCAGCTCGACCGAGTGGATGTTCACCACGACGGTCTTGCCCTCCTCCTTGTTGATGCGCTCCAGGTCCTTAAGAACGGTCTGCGTAGTTACCGGGTCGAGCGAGGCCACCGGCTCGTCGGCGAGGATGATGTCGGCTCGCTGCACGAGCGCACGGGCGATGGAGACGCGCTGCTGCTGGCCGCCGGAGAGCTCATCCGAGCGCGAGTGCAGCTTGTCGAGGAGGCCGACGGTAGCGAGCGCCTTCTCGGTGTTCTTGTAGTCCTCTTCGGTAAAGAGCCCGAAGATGCTCTTGAAGGTGGAGTAATAGCCTAAGCGTCCGGAGAGCACGTTCTTCTGTACCGTCGAGCGCTTCACCAGGTTGAAGCTCTGCGAAATCATGCCGATCCGACGGCGAATGCGCCGGAGCTCGCGCTTGTCGGCGCGCGTGATGGAGGTGCCGTCGACGACGACCTCGCCCTCCGTCACGTCATTCAAGCGGTTGATGGAGCGCAGAAGCGTCGACTTGCCCGCACCGGAAAGGCCGATGATGGAGACGAACTCGCCGTCGCCGATCGTCAGCTGGATATGGTCCAGGCCGCGCGTACCGTTGCCGTACACCTTGGACACGTCTTTGAATTCGATCATGGTTCCCCTCTTCATGGCATGGAATGCGCGCAAGCACGCGGGTCGGCGCGCGATACAACCGCCGGGCCGCGCCGCATCGACTCATGGGGGCGATCCGGCAGGGCCCGTCAACGCAGAGCGCGCCCGCAACCGATAGAAAAGCGCCCGGCTGGGAGCGAACTCCCGGCCGGGCACGCCTTGCAAACCGGAAGCGCGGGCGCGGCTGAGCTACGCGGAGGCCTTCTCCGTGTACTCCTCGATGGTGTCGTAGGCAGACTCGTCGACCTCGGTGTAGCCCAGGTGGCTCCACATGGACATGGCCTCGGCGCCCTCCTCGTCATTCGCCATGTTGAGGAAGGTCTCCTTGATCTTATCCTTCATGTCCTGGTCCATATCGGGCTGGACGGCGATGGCGTCGTTGGGGATATCGCCCTCGGTGAGGTAGAGCACGCGGAGGTCGGCGAACAGGTCGTTATCGGGGAAGCTGTTCGCGAAGACGTTGCGCGCGCCCTCGAACACGAAGCAGGCATCCTGCTGGCCGTTGAGCACGGCGGTGATCTCGGACGGGATGTCGTTCACCGTGGTGAGCGTGCACTCGGTCACAGGATCGACGCCGGCGTCCTTGAGCTCGGCCACGGGGTAGATGTAGCCGGACGCGGAGTTCGCGGAGAGCGTGGCGATCTTCTTGCCCTTGAGGTCGGTGAGCTCCTGCATGTCGCTATCAGAGCGCACGAGGATCTCGCCCTTGAAGGTGCCGGTGAGCTCGCCCTCGATGGGAAGGCCGGTCTCGCGGTCATAGGCACCGAGCTCGGAGGTGAGCAGGGCCTCCGCGCAACCCTGGTTGCGCGCCATGACGTAGGCGGCCGGCGGCATGATGCCGAGCTGCACCTGGCCGGAGGCCATGGCCTCGACGATGGTGGTGTAGTCGGTCGCAAGGGTCACGTTGGTCTCGACGCCAAGCTTCTCGGTGAGGTAATCGGCGAAGGGCTTGGCCTTTGCCTCAAGGCTGCCGTCGTTGTTGGTAGGCACGAACTGGACCTCGAGCGAGGTAATCTCGGCCGCAGCGCTGCTGCCGCCGTCGCCGTTGCCGCCGCAGCCAGAGAGCGCGGCAACGGAACCGAGCGCAAGGGCGCCGGTGAGAACGCTGCGACGGCTCACGGCGGTGTTGAGCATTTCGAACATGGACATGATTCCTGCCTTCCATAACACCAGGACTTCATAAGACACGATACTCACGATACCATCACCCGAGCGCCCGCAGAGCGCAGAATGCCGACCCCTGACCGAAGGATTACATCCGTTTACCGAATAATTCGTCCAACTGCCTTCGATGGGAACTATGGGGGATTTCCGTGCGGGGCGCAAGAAATGGGTACGCTTGTAGGAAAACGGCCACAGGAAAGCAGGTTCGAGCCAATGAAACGAATCCTTCTCATCGCCACCGGAGGCACCATCGCCTCCGCCGAAGACGGGCACGGTCTCTCCCCCGCCCTCACCGGTGCCGAGCTCGCCGCATGCGTGCCCGAGGTCGAGGGCCTGTGTGAGCTCGAGATCTTGCAGCTCATGAATATCGACAGCACCAACATGCGCCCCGCGGACTGGCTCCGCATCGCGGGCGCCATCGAAGAGCACTACACCGCTTTCGACGGGTTCCTCATCCTGCACGGGACCGACACCATGGCCTACACCGCCGCAGCGCTCTCGTACCTCATCCAAGGAAGCGCGAAGCCCATCGTGCTCACCGGCTCGCAGCGCCCCATGACGAGCTCGTTTACCGATGCGAAGCTTAACCTCTACCAGAGCTTACTCTATGCGCTCGACGACGCGTCGTGCGATGTGACAATTGTGTTCGGTGGCATCGCCATTGCCGGAACGCGCGCCCGCAAGCAGCGAACCATGAGCTCGAATGCCTTTACCAGCGTGAACTTCCCGCCGCTCGCCTACATTCGCAACGATCGCATCGTACGCGCAGGCGCGGCTGGAGCAACCCCGGGGGCAGATGCAGCCCTGGCCGAGGCTCCGCTTCCCCCGGTCTTCCGCACGCTCGACGACCGCGTCGCCGTGCTCAAGCTCACCCCGGGACTGAGCCCGCACCTCTTCCGAGCGCTTAAGGCCGATTACGATGCCCTTATCCTCGAGATCTATGGGCTTGGCGGCATACCGGACTACGGGACCTGTGGCCCCTCGTTCAAGGAGGCCATCTTCGACTGGGTAGACTCCGGGCGGAGCATCGTGCTCACGACACAGGTGCCGGAAGAAGGGCTCGACCTCGGCGTGTACGAGGTGGGACGCGCCTATGCGGAGCATCCGGGCATTCTGCGCGGCGGCGACATGTCGACCGAGGCGATCGTTGCCAAGATGATGTGGGCGCTCGGCCAGACCCGCGATCCGCTCGACATCGAGCAGCTCTTTTATCATCCCATCAACCACGATCGACAGATGTAGCGCAGGCCCCTGGCGCACGCCATCATACTTGGGCGCCGCCGTGCCACAGCAATGGGATGCCGCGGCATCGATGTGCCGAAAACCTCGGCTCCTAAGCTCTACTGCGGCGGAAGCCGAGCGCTGGCTTCAATCCCTCGGTTCCGCCAACAACAGCTCCGGTGCCACATCCAGGCTATCCGCGAGGCGCTGCAATTCTTTTAGCGTGATATTCGCCGTGCCGCTCTCGATCCGATTGAGATACGGTCGGCTTATGCCTGCCATCAGGCAGAAAGCGGTTTTACCAAGCCCCTGCTCCTCGCGCAGGCGGCTCACGTTACTACCAACGATCTGTCCCAATGGTTCGCTCATATCGCAGAGTGTGCAGAATCGTCCGGCAGGTAACGTAAACTATAGTTTACGTTTCACAGGGCTCGCTAGTTATAAAGAGAAGGGTCGTTGTCACAAGATGCAGAGCGCTCGGCACGAGAACAAGCGAAGCGAAAGCCGCCGAGAGCCCGCGATTTCGCGCGACGCGGGTCTCGCTTTGCGCAGCAAAGGCCGCGCTTCCCGCGGGACAGGCCACGCCCTTCGCACCGCAGACCCCGATCCCCGCAGCGCGAGCCACGCCTCACACGGCAAAGACCCCGCCTCGCACATACTCGACCTCAAGAATGCCGCGTCTACCACGAACGGCACGCACCATCTGCTCGTGCTCGACATCGATGATCCGGCATCCGGCGGCCCCCTTCTTACCGTCCCCGAGGCCCAGGCGTTATCGGACCTCCTCCGCATGGCGAAGGAGGCGCGCGAGAAGCCCCACGCACTCGCCGCGCCCCGCATACTGCTAGCAGCAGCAAGCTCCTACTCCGCGCATGAGGTGGTGCGGGCCTTTTCGCAGGCGGGTCTCCCCTCCCCACGCGTCATACTGCTCGACGCCTACGAAAACCCCGCCGTGCTCGCGCAAGCCGACGCCGCAACAAAGCTGGCGCAGGCTTCACTCGCAAGCGGCAGCCGGCTGCAAGACGCAATCGTGATAGCCGCCACCCCATACGACCTGCCCCTTCTCTCTGAGGCAGGCACCGCTTATGCGCTTGAAGGGGCGGGAGGCGCCTGCCGCGCCGCAGCAGACTTCACCTTCCCCGCACGCCGGAAGGGAGGGCTCGCCCAAGCGCTCGCCTACCTCTGTCACAACCTTTTTCCGAGTGAAAGCAATCACGGCGGCGTCGTTCCCTTCCGTCCGTTAGATGCCGCCGAGCACCGCACGTAACTCTTTTCCAGCATGACGGGCGCCGAGCTGCGTTGCTACGAAGGCCCGGCCTTGGACGGCGGAGAGATGAGCCCCATGGATAGCTGCAGCAATCCCGGCGTGGCGGACGGTATCCAGCGCGGCAGCCGCTTAGTGGAAGCTGCTATCGTGGCGATTTCCTCTGAGGAGATAGTTAGATGCAAGCTTGACCCGGTTTGGGGCGGCGCGGTGGCGACCTCTCCAAAAACCCAGTCTCCCCGTCGCACATTGGGCAACGGGAAATTCGCCGGAATCCCCACCCGCGGCTTCATCAGTTTTCATGACCTCAGCCGCCCAGGCGAGGGATGCGGCAATCCATAGCGAATGCGAATCTCGCACACGTCGTCTCAGCCGTCCAGACGAGGGCGGAATCTAATCGAATCCGAGAAACCCCATGCACCTGTCCCGGGGTCTCCAGGTCAGTGTTATCCCAGGGAAACGCTGTTGACACCTTCGGGGGCGAACGTGATTGCAGCTTTTGGGCACTTCGTCGCGAGGGGCCTGAGTAGCCGTGTCACGACCGGGAGGACGCCAGCCGTCTGAGCTGCGCTTTTTCCCTCCCCTTCGTTCGCCTGTATCCGCCGCCGCACGAAGAAGTGCCCAAAAACTGAAATATCAACGGTTCGGATGCCTCCGGCGTCCAACAAGCAGCGTTTTTCTAGAGGGCGAGGCTGAATCCCCGCTCAAAGAACGCCGCAGCGAGCAAGTAGATGTTGCAGACGTTCAGCAGTCCCGTCATAACGAGCCCGCTGCGAATCGAGCGACGATAGGTGAGCTCCGTCGCAACGCGGGAGTCGCGGATCGAGACGCCCGCCTGACGGCGCGCGGTAAGAATCATACCAACCCCCAGAAGCAGGCAGATTCCCGGAGCGAGAAAGAGCTCGTACCGGCTAGCGTAGCGTGTGGGCTCGCCGCCCGCGCCAAACGCCATTGCCACCGAATCCGGAAGCTGCGGAATCACGAAGAAGGCCTCTATGAGCGGAAGCACCGCGAGCACGATGAGGACGATGGTGAGGTAGCCGTTCGTGCGACCGAAGCGAAACATGTATTACCGCCTATCTATCTCTTGATAACCCCGCGGCGGCAACCGCCGCGCATGCGTGCTACACGTTGAACCGGAAGTGTACCACGTCACCGTCGGCCATGATGTAATCCTTGCCCTCGATGCGGAGCTTGCCGGCCGCCTTAGCGCCCTGCTCGCCGCCAAGCTCAACGTAATCATCGTAGCCGATGACCTCGGCCTTGATGAAGCCGCGCTCGAAGTCCGTATGGATAACGCCGGCCGCCTGCGGGGCCGTGGCACCCTGGCGCACCGTCCAGGCCTTGACCTCCATCTCGCCGGCAGTGAAGAAGCTCTGCAAGCCGAGCAGCTTGTAGGCTGCCTGTGCGAGCACGTCCAAGCCGGGACGCTCGAGGCCGAGCGACTCCAGGTACTCTGCCGCGTCCTCCGGCTCGAGCTCCGAGAGCTCCGCCTCCACCTTGGCGCAGATGGGGATCGGCGTCACGCCGTCGATGGGCTCAAGTTCTTCGCCGAGCATATCCTCGTCCACATTCGCCACGTAGAGCATCGGTTTCATGGTGAGGAGGAAGAGCCCCTTCGCAGCAGCGCGCTCCTCGTCGGTCATCTCCATGGCGGCGGCGCGGTTGCCCTCATTCAGCCATGCGACCAGACGCTTCGCCACCTCGAGCTTGGGCGCGAGCTCCTTGTCGCGGCGCGCCTCCTTCTCGAGCTTAGGAATCTGCTTCTCGAGCGTCTGAATGTCGGCGAGGATGAGCTCGGTCATGATGGTATCGGCATCGGCCGCAGGGTCAACGAATTCGCCCGCGCGCCCCACCTCGCGCATGACGTTGGGGTCCTTGAAATAGCGAACAACCTCGCAGATGGCATCGGTCTCGCGGATGTTCGCAAGGAACTGGTTGCCCAGGCCCTCGCCCTCGTTCGCACCCTTCACCAGGCCAGCGATATCAACGAACTCAACCGTTGCCGGCACGATGCGACCGGGATGCACGATATCCGCCAGCGCCTGCAGGCGGTCGTCGGGCACGTCCACGATGCCCACGTTGGGGTCGATGGTCGCAAACGGGTAGTTGGCAGCAAGGCCGCCCTTCTTGGTAAGCGCGGTGAACAGCGTCGACTTGCCCACGTTGGGCAGGCCCACAATGCCGATGGAAAGAGCCACGAGATACCATCCTGTCTTGTATACCAGCGAAGCGGTGCGACGCGTGCGCCCCACCGCTCCCGTCATCGGTTTGCACCGTCTGATTATAAGGCCCCGCGCAGCGCAGCTCCACCCGTAAGCGGACGTTTTTGCCACCCCGCACGCACGCCGACGGCGACGAGGGGCAGCTAGTCGGCGAGCTTCTCCACGCGGTCAAGCGCGGCGCTGAGCTTTTTCTTGGCCTCGGCCTTCATCTTCTCAGCCTCCTCATGCGCCTTCGCAGCCTCGGCGGCCTTCTTCTCCGCCTCGGGATCAGGCAGCACGAGCTCCGCCGCGTCATGCTCCACCATGGTGAGCGCATGCGTTTCGCATACCTCCGCACACAGGCCGCACCCCACGCAGTACGTGGACTCTACCGCAAAGCGACCAGAATCGGTGATATCGCAGGCGTGGAGCGGGCAGGCCTCTATGCAGTCGCCGCAGAGCGTGCATTTCTCGAAATCGCATACGGGCGTGCTCACCTGCACGTTCGAGGCAAGCTCGGGATGCGCCTGCAGTGTCGAGAGCAGCAGCTGCCTGCCCTGGGTAAGCACGCGGCGTCGTCTCTGCGATGTCGTTCCGGTAGCGGTCGCAAGCGTGCGCTCGAGCGCAGAGAGCTTCTTGGTGTGGTCCTTGATGCGCTGCGAGACCGTCGTCACCGCCGCCGTCGCGGGGTTCAGCTTGGAAACCGCCAGGCCGGTGGTCTTCATGATCTTATCCATGTATTCCTTGCGCTCGAACTCGCGGCGCTTGGTGCAGGAGAGCTCCTTCGCGTCGACCTCGAGGCCCATGGGCCTGCCGGACCACTCCTCCGCCGTGGCGATGGCGTCGCCCAGAAGCTCCTCGCCCTGTGCGTTGCGGCAATTCTCGCAGATGTCGAGCGGCAGGTACACGCTCACATTGGGGAAGTCCATCAGGATAGAGAACCAGGTCTCGGCCGTGACCTCGCCCACGCACCCGAGCACGACCTCGTTTTCACGCGGGATGCGCTTGAGGGCGCGCGTGCACGTTACATACGCCGTCTCATACGCCGCGGCGGCAGCGGCCACGGAATCGTAAAACTTTTTGGGGCGATGCTTCATGCCGTGGATAGACTCGGTCGGGCACACCGGCGCGCATAGACCGCACTTACGGCAGGAATCGAGTACGTCGATGCCGCCGTCCTCAATCTCGATGGCATTCACCGGACAGATCTTCACGCATGCCCGGCACGAGCTCTTAGTCGACCGGCATGCAAGGCACGAGAGCGCGTTCGCCCGCGGCTTCTCCTTGTAGTCTGCCGGGTTCCACTCGCGCTCCTCGGGCTCGGGATTGCCCAAGAATGCGTTCGTAAGATCGCTGAACGGCTCGGTAATGCCGCTCAGGCCCTTGGTGATATCGATGATGTCATCGAACATGTCGCGCTTCTGCGCCATGCGAGTTCCTCCCCTTGAACGGATGCCCGCACATACCCGCCGCATCCGTATCGGACGTTTCGATGCGCACTATTGTACGGCACCCGTTGTGGAATCCGCATGCACGACATGCACCGCGATTCTTTCCAAGAATGACCGAGACCGCTGCCCCGATTCGCGGCATAATGTGAAGTGTGTATGTGGAGCCATGCGGCCGGATGCGATACATCGTGCGTACAGCGCCCGCCCGACACAGAGAGAGGACTCACTATGTTTTGCCCTAAATGCGGATCCCAGCTTGCCGATGATGCCAAGTTCTGCGGTGCCTGCGGCGCACAGATTCAAGCACCCGCCAATACGACTCCGGCGCCTGGCGCTGCGCCCGCGCCGATTCCGGGGCCGGCCCCCACGTCGAACCCGTCGCCCGTTCCCGGGCCGGTGCCCACCCCCAGCAGCGCGCCCACGAGCTTCGGCGGCTCCTCGCTCGCAAACCTTGCTTCGGGCAACGCCGCGCTCTTCCGCATCATCAAGCTTGTAGCCGGCGCGATCATGCTCGTGAGCTTCTTCTTGCCGCTGTACGGCATCGCGGGCATCGTGAGCATCAGCGCCATGCAGATGACCTTCGGCATCACCGTCATGGGGTCGCACCTCGACGGCGAGTTCATGAACATCCTGTTCCTCGTGCCCGGCATTCTCTGCCTGGTGGGCGTGCTCGTCTTGAAGGAGAAGCAGGGTAACATCCTGAACATCATCGGTGGCATCGGCGCGCTTGTGCTCGTTTTCGTAATCTCCGGCCAGGCCAACGCCGAGATGGGCGGCTATGTGTCCGTGAGCTTCGAGCTCGGTGCGTGGCTCTACATCCTCGCTGGCATCGCTAGCATCGCCGTCGGCGTGCTCGACATGATAAAGTCCAAATAGGAGCGCTGGCATCTGCCTTGCGCCGCGTGAGACCGCCTCGAGGTTGGCACGATTCACTTTGAGGAGCAGGCGTATGCGCTCCGGAAGCGCAGGCGATTCACGCCGAGAAGCGCAACCCATTTGAATTAAGCGAACGGCGCCGCAGCCCGATATGAGCTGCGGCGCCGTTTTTGCATGCGGGGCGTATGATATGGCATCCGCCCCGCCCTTTACCGTGCGTTATCTCAAGCCTTAGTACAGCTTGGCACCTGCCGGAATGGCATCATCGACCATGAGAAGGTTCAGGCGCTCCTCGGGCTCGTCGCCCTCCCCTTCGGCATGAACGGCGCTGATGAGCATGCCGCATGAATCGATGCCCATCATCTTGCGCGGCGGCAGGTTCGTGATGGCGATGCAGGTCTTGCCCACCAGGTCCTCCGGCTCGTAGTACATGCTGATGCCGGACAGGATCACGCGGTCCGTGCCCGAGCCGTCGTCCATGGTGAACTTGAGCAGCTTCTTGCTCTTGGGCACCGGCTCGCAACGCTTGATCTTGACCGCACGGAAATCGCTCTTGCTGAACGTATCGAAGTCCACGAAATCCTCGAAGAGCGGCTCGACCATGATCTTGGACGGATCGATGGTAGGGATCTTGTTCGGAGCGATGGCGACGCCCGCCGCACCATCCTTAGCAGCCTGCGTGGCATCCTTAGCAGCCTGCGTGGCGGCACCGGAGACGCTTCCCTTCTCGGGGCGCATGTGCGGGAACAGCAGCACGTCGCGGATGCTCGCGGAATTGGTGAGCAGCATGACCACGCGGTCGATGCCGATGCCGATACCGCCCGCGGGAGGCATGCCGTACTCGAGCGCACGCACGTAATCCTCGTCGTACTCCATGGCTTCGTCGTCGCCGCCGGCCTTCTCCTCCATCTGCTTGGCGAAGCGCTCGGCCTGGTCCACCGGGTCGTTGAGCTCGGAGAACGCGTTGGCATACTCATGGCCGGCGATAACCAGCTCGAAGCGGTGCGTGAGACGCGGGTCGTCCTCGCGGCGCTTGGCAAGCGGGCTCACCTCGACGGGGTAATCGCACACGAAGGTCGGGTTGATGAGGCTCTCCTCGCCCTTCTCGTCGTAGATCTCGGCGATGAGCTTGCCCGCGCCCCAAGCGGGGTTGACGTCGATACCGCACTCAGCGGCCGCAGCGCGAAGTTCCTCAATCGGCGTATCGAGGTTGAGCTCACGACCCATGACCTCGGAAACAATCTCCGTCATGGAGCGGCTCGGCCACTCGCCGAAGAGGTCGATCTCCTGGTCCTGGTACACGATGGTACCCTCGAGCCCGACCGCCTTCGCGGCGGCCTTGATGACGCCCTCGGCGAGTTCCTTCATGCCCTCGAGGTCGCTGTAGGCGCGATAGGCCTCCATGGTGGTGAACTCGGGGTTGTGCGTCTGGTCCATGCCCTCGTTGCGGAAGATGCGGCCGATTTCGAACACGCGCTCATAGCCGCCCACGAGCAGGCGCTTCAGGTGCAGCTCGGTAGCGATGCGCAGGTAGCACTCCTGGTTGAGCGCGTTGAAGTGCGTGATGAACGGCTTCGCGGTGGCGCCGCCCTGGATGGTCTGCAGGATGGGCGTCTCCACCTCCATGTAGCCGTTGTCCTCCATGTAACGGCGGAAAGCGCTGACGATCGCCGAGCGCTTGCGGAAGGTCTCGCGCACGTCGTCGTTCATGATGAGGTCCACGTAGCGCTGTCGGTAACGGGTCTCCTTGTCGGAGAGGCCGTGGAACTTCTCGGGCAGCGGGCGCACCGCCTTGGAGAGCAGCGTCAGGCGCTTCGGAGCGATGGAGAGCTGGCCGCGCTTGGTGCGCACGATCACGCCCGTCACGTTGATGATGTCGCCCAGGTCCAGGTCCTGCAGCAGGGCCCAGTCCTCCTCGCGCATCTCGTTGATGCGGCAGAAGAGCTGGATCTCGGCGGTGGTATCGCGCACCACCACGAAGGCGATCTTTCCCTGGCCGCGCTTGGCCATGATGCGGCCACCGATGCTCACCACGTCATCGGTGTCTTCGCCCGCCTCGAGGTCGGCATACTTGGCCTCGATGTCGACGACATGCGCCGTAACCTCGGAATGCTCCGGATACGGATTGCCGCCGGCCTCCATGATGGCAGCGCGCTTGGACAGGCGATGGGCGCGCTCGTCATTCAGCGTCGACACCGCCTCCGGCGCGTTCTGCGTGCTCTCCTGCGTCTCGCTCATATCTTGTTGCTCCTTGCTATCTGTGGGCCCCATGTGCCCAGAACGTCATGTAAAACTCGGTGCGACCCCGCTGGAACCGCAAACCGAATCGCCTCGGTGCGACCCCGCCAGCGCCGCGAACCAAAAAGCTCCCCGAGGCCTCGCGGTCCCAGGGAGCATGCATTCGGCTCTGCGCTCGACCCGGGGCCTAGCGCGCGATCTTCGTAATGGTGTAGGTACGCGTCTTGCCAGACGGCAGCACGACCTCGACGGTCTCGCCCACCTCATGGCCCACCAGGGCGGAGCCCACCGGGGACTCCATCGAGATGCGGTTCTCGAGCGAATTGGTCTCGCGCGAGCCCACGAGCGTGAAGTCGTGAACCTCGCCATCGGCGTCGACGACGGTCACCGTGCTACCGAGCGTAGCGCCAAGAATGCCCGCCGCGTCGAACTCGGCCACCTGGGCGAGCGTGTTGCGGATCTCGCGGATGCGGGCCTCGTTCTTGGCCTGCTCCTCCTTGGCATCATCGAACTCGGAGTTCTCCGAGAGGTCGCCGAAGTCGCGCGCGACCTTGATGCGCTCGACAATCTCAGTCCTATGTTCACCCTCGCGCCACGCAAGCTCCTCTTCGAGCTTCTTGCGGCCCTCGTCGGTCAGTGCCTCGCCATTCGCCATGCGGAAGACTCCTTTAACGCCGTTTCTACCATCGACCCACCATAATAACGGCCGACCGCCCGCGTGGGGAGGTCGGCCGCATGCGCTCTATAGGAAGAACAAAGCTCCTTGATGAAGGCTGTGCCTACTCGGAGATGGGGCCCTCGTCCTCGCCGGACTCCTTCTTCTTCTTTGCCTCGGCAAGCTTCTCCTCGAGCTCGCGAATCTCGCGGTCCTCGGCGCTCTCCTCGGGCTCCTCCTCGGTCTTGTCGTCGCTCGACATGCCCTCACGGAGGTTCTTCACCGTGGAACCAAGCGACTTACCGAGCTTTGGAAGGTTCTTGGGCCCGAAGATGACCAGGACCACGACCAAGATGACAATCCACTCAAAACCTTTAGGGATCATAACGATTTCCTCCAGTTACACGTCAAACAAGCTCGAAAGAGTATACCGCGCGAGCGTTGCTCGGACAACCGCGCCATATTATCAACGCGTCTAGGCAATCCCTCCGAAACACCTTCCTATACTGGCAAAACATCGCCCGACGGCACGGTTTGGCCATCGGGCGATGTAAGCGTTCGGTAAGGCTGGATGGCCCTGCGCTTGCTTAGGAGCGGCTTGAACCTCCTGCTTAGCCAGCCGTTTCCTCCTGCTTCATTGCTGCCCTACAGGACGAGCATGAGCACCGTGAGCACGGCAGCGGTCACCAGGGTGAGCGCGATGAAGAACTTAAGCGTAAGCTTGAGGAACGTGGTGTAGCTCGTGTGCGCGAGCTCCAGGCCCGAGACGATAACGCCGTTCGTGGGGGTGATCATGGCCACGACGCCGTGCGCGGCAACGTAGATCATGATCATGATATCGGGCGAGAAGCCGAGGTTGTCGGCAAGCGGCCCCATGATGGGCATGGAAACCGTCGCCATGCCGGAGCTCGACGGGATGAGGAACGAGAGCACGAAGTAGAGCGCGTAGCTCGCCGGGGCGAAGACCACCGCGGAGACGCCGCGCAGGGCGTTAGCAGCGGCGTTGAGCACGAAGACATCGAGCCCGGTCTCGGCCATGAGCACCGAGATGGCGCGGGCCACAGCGATCACGAGGGCGGTCGAGATCATGGTGGAGCAGCCGTCGATGAAGGTGTTCACGATCTCCTTCTCGGACAAACCGCCCACGAAGCCGATCACGATCGAGATCACGAAGAACCAGATGCCGCACTCGGTGAAGTACCACTGGCCAAGCGGCAGGCCGGTCAGGATGGCGCTCCAAGCCGTCGAAGGATCGTCGGCCGTGCCGCCGATGGCGAAGATGTTGATGCCGAAGCTCTCCCACGGAATGAACGACACGATCATGATGAGGAACGAAAGCGCGAACAGCACGAGCACGAGCTTCTGCTTGCCCGTGAGCACAGCGTTCTTAAGGTTCGAAGCCTGCTCGTCCTCAAGGGCGCGAGTCTCGTCGGCATAGGCAGCGTCCATGCGAGCGAGCTCATCGGCCGTCATGGCAGAGTTGGAGCGGTCGGCCTTGACCTTCTTGGCATAGTTCATCACGAAGGCGATGCCCATGACCTCAGAGATCACGAAAAGCAGGAAGCCCACGGCGATGAGCGTGCCCTGATTGACCGCGATGCCCATGTCGGTGAGCGCCGAGGACGCGATGGCGATTGAGAACGGGTTCACCGTGGAGCCGAGCGTGCCCAGGCCGGCGCCCAGAAGCACCACGAGGGCGCCCACCATGGAATCGAAGCCCATGGCGAAGGTCACCGATGCAAGCAGGATGTAGAAGGGGATGGTCTCCTCCATCATGCCGTAGGTCGAGCCGCAGATGCCGAATGCGAGCATGAGCACCGGGATGAGCAGCGTATCGCGGTCACCAAGCTTGCGAACGAGCGTGGCGATGCCCGCATCGAGCGCGCCCGTCTTGTTCACCATGGCGAGGAAGCCGCCGAGCACGATCACGAAGAGGCAGACGTCGATGGCGTTCTTGAAGCCGTCGAACGGTGCGCGCATAACCTGGGCAAGGGTTGCGCCCGTAACGTCGGGCGTGAATGCCGCGACGATCCAGGTGCAGATAGCAACGAAGATCAGGCACCCGATGAGGATGGTGAACGAGGTCGGCATGCCCCGCTTCTTCTTTTTCTTGACAGCTTCGGCCATGAGTCCTCCTTTTCCGCCGGCTCATCCGTAAAGCCAGCACGTACAACCGTTGTTCGTTGAGAAGATCGAGTAATCGGATGCAGGCGTGCGCGGGCGGGCGCAACGAAACCTCGAAATGGGGCGCGTCGAGAGCGCGGCCGTTCTCCAGCCGCACGGCTCTTCTCCATAGGACCGCGCGCGTCAGCCGCGCACTCGACGCCCCACGTGTGCCCCGCCGCGCGAAGTCGTCCTACTCCGCGTGGCGACTCAGATAGGAAAGCGCGCTGTTGGCAAGCAGGGCAGAGCCCTTCCAGAACACCGTCTCGTCAAACTCGACGTTGGGATGGTGCATGCCGCAGCCCTCGTGCCCCGGCAGCGTGCCCGTGCCGAGGATGAAGTAGGTCGTGGGGGCGTTCTCGGCGATGATGGCAAGGTCGTCGGTGCCGGAGAACGGCGCTTCGAGCTCCTGCACGGGCTCGTCGAAAAGCTCGTTCGCATAGCCCACGAGCTCCTCGGTAAGCGCAGGGTCGTTGTAGGTGTTCGGCACGCCGCGCAGGAAGTCTACGGTCGCTGTGCCGCCAAACGCCTCGGCGATGCTCTTGACCATGCGCTGCGCATGCTCCTTGAAGCCCTGGCGCACGCCCGCATCCTGCGTGCGCAGGGTACCGAGCATTGAAGCGCTATCGGGAATCACGTTCGCGGCGCGGCCCGATTCGATCTTGCCGAACGTTGCCACGCACGTCTGCGTAGGATCGACCTCGCGCGCGATCAGGTTTTGGAAACCCTGGTAGATATGGCAGGCGATGTTGATGGGATCGATGCCCTGGTGCGGGGTGGAGCCGTGCGCGCCGCAACCGGTGATGCGCACATCGATATCGTCGATCGACGAGAAGATCGTGCCCTTGCGCGTATAGATGGCGCCGGCATCGAATTCGAGCGCTTGCACGTGCAGCGCCGCCACCGCGTCGACATGCGGGTTCTCGAGCACGCCGGCCTCGAGCACCGCGTCACCGCCGCAGTACTCCACAGGAGCAACACCTTCCTCGTCGGGCTGGAAGAGCAGCTTCACGCAGCCCTTCAGCTCCGCCTCATGATCCTTCAGGATCTTCGCCGCGCCAAGCAGCATAGCGGTATGCGTGTCATGGCCGCACGCATGCATGTTGTTATTCGTTGAGGCGAAATCGAGCCCCGTAATCTCCTGCACCGGCAGGGCATCCATATCGGCACGAAGCATGAACACCGGGCCGGCCACCGGATCGCCCACCTGCGCGAGGAGCGCGCCCTGGCAGGGCGACGAGACCTCATAGCCCATTTCCTCCAGGCGCCCGCGCACGTAAGCGCACGTCTCGTCCAAGTCGAAGCCGAGTTCCGGGTGCTGGTGCAGCCAACGGCGATCGCGCACAATCTGCTCCTGCAGCGCCTTTGCCTCATCGATTACGGTACTCATCACATCGCTCCTTTACTTTGCATATGCCCCGCTTGACGCGATGGGTTTGGTCGTGAAACGATACTAAAGCATTGCTCGCCCGAACGCATGGGCGCGCGCCACCATGTTTCATGCGTCGGAAAATTCACCCGGCACATGTGAGCGCGAACGGTACGAACGAGCAGATAAACGGTATCACCCCAAATGGGTGAGGGAGGTTACATGGCCGAAATGCGCAAAGAGCTGCCCGCGTTGCCGTGGTCGATCGCCGTGTTTCTCGTCGCGCTCGTCTCGCTTGTCATGCTCATGCACAACAGCGTGCTTCTGCCCACGGCGTCCACGGGCCTCATGAATGTGAGCGTGTTTATCTCGGGCCTGCTCTATGTTCCCGTTGCCATCGTAGCGCGGCGATGCCCCAAGGCGCTTTCGCTTGTGGGCTGCTCATGCGCGGCTGCCGTGTGCGGCGCGGTCGCGATGCTGCTGTGGCAGAGCGTTCTTGCCAACCCCACCGACGGAACGGTCTTCCTTGTTACCGATACGCTCTTCAACGTGAGCCGAGGTTGGGGAACCATTCTCGCCGCCCTCGCGCTCTCGCGCATACCGCGCAACGCGCCCACGATGGTGGCCGCACTTGCCGGCATCGCGATCTCGTACGCCATCTGGCCGCTTCTGCGCTCCGCCACCGAGGCCGCGCCGGCACTCTTCGGCATTATCATGCTCGGCATGCTCATAGGAACGGGTGCTATAAACCAGCGCGACCTCTTCGCCCGCATTCGCGAGGCGGCGAGCCCCCGCGAGCTCGAAACGACGAACCCCTTCTCGTTCGTGCCGCTCTCGAGCAAGCTCTTCGTATGCATAGCCCTGTTCGAGACCACCTTCGGCTACGCCACCGCCACGCGGTTCAACGCCATGCAGGGTTGGCAGTATGCGCTGCTTGCACTCGCCTACGGTGCGCTCCTGCTTGTATGGAGCCGCGCGCGACGCTTCACCTTCGATGAGGATGCTGCGTTCCGGCTCTGCACGGTAACCGTAATCGCCGGTTTCCTGCTCACGCCAGCGAGCTCCTTGCCCACGTCGGTAACCTCGACGATCATCGAGGCCGGCTCAGAATGCTTCTACGCGCTCATGTTCTCGGTCCTCGCGAGCATCGCGGCGCGCAATCCCACAGGAGCGCTCGCCGTGGTGCCCTTAGGGTTCGCCGTCTCGTCCTGCTCATCTGCGGTGGGGTTCTCTGCTGCCGAGAGCATCGTGGCTGCGCAGGCGAATGGTTGGACGGATGCCTTGCTCATAACGAGCGCCTTGCTCTCAATCGTCATCTTCTGCTTCGTGTGGATCGGACTCGACGGCTTTCGCTTCCGCCGCTTCTTCCAGGCGATCGTTCCTGCTGAGGTTGCCGAGGAGCGGCCCGCGCGCACGCCTTCCGACGACGCCCAAGGCATAGAAGCCGCGCTGCACTCGCTTGCCGAACGTCATGGTCTCACCGCCCGCGAACGAGAGATCTTGGGGCTGCTCGCCCGCGGACATAGCGGGAAATCGATCATGGAGCGCCTCACCATCTCGGCGAACACGGTGAAAACGCATACACGCCATATCTACAAGAAGATCGACGTCCACAGCCAGCAGGAGCTTATCGATTTGGTTGAGGAGCTTGCACATGCTGCAACGAGATAGCAAAACAGGCCAGAGCTCATCGCCCTGGCCTGCCTGAATTCGCTGGTCGGGTTGACTGGATTTGAACCAGCGACCCCCGCGTCCCGAACGCGGTGCTCTACCAAACTGAGCCACAACCCGTTAGCAGAAGGTATGTTAGCAGAACGCGCGCCACAATGCTAGCGAACTTGCAAAGAGAGTCCGGACTTCTCCATCGTTGCTGCGCATGACCACCATCCGCACTTCGAATCAGCGTCGCGCGCGATGCGCTCAGCAGCCCCCATGCTCTCGCAGAGCGCGAACGAGCAGGCTCCGGAACCAGTCACCTGGGCGGCAAGTACCCCATCCTGGCCACGCAGCCACGAGACAACGCCTGCGATCTCGGGAGCGATCGCGCATGCCGCGGGAGCAAGGTTATTCGCTATGTGTGCCGGAACCTCGGCGGCATCGTGCGCCCGCAGGGCCTCGAGCAGCGGCTCGAGCGGGGCGGCGGCGGGCGGGTCTTGGTCGAACACCTCGTAGGCCTCGCGGGCCGTCACACCGGCGCAGACGGGCTTCACGAGCACGATAGGCGCGCCCGCAAGCGGCTCAAACGCCTCGCGCAGGCGGTCTCCCGCGCCATCGCAATAAGCGAGCGCCCCGTACAGGAAAAAGGGAACATCGGCGCCAATGGAGCGAGCGATGGCATCAACACGTTCATCCCTCGGGTTGATGCCCCATGCATGGCAGAGGCCCATGAGCGTCGCCGCGGCATCTGATGATGGGCCGCCCAACCCCGCGCGCAGCGGAATATGCTTCTCGATCACGATCTCAAACGATGGCTCTCGCCCAAACGCCTCTCCCAAGGCACAAGCCGCCCGGTAGGCGGTGTTATGCTCCATGGGAAAATCTGCCTCGGGAACGGTGTGCACCGTAAGACGCTCTGCCGGCGCAAGCGTCACAACATCTGCCAGGCTCGTCGCCGCCATGACCGAATCGACGCGATGATAGCCCCGGTCGTCTCGCTGCGTGTGAACACCGAGGTACAGGTTAACCTTCGCGGGCGCGGTAACGACAAGCGCCCCTTTGGATGCATCGGACGCGCTAGTGCTCATCGGACTGGTTGCCGAGCGGCGTGAAGATATGCTCCCCCGATTCCGGGTCGAAGAGCTCGACCGTACCGGTGAGCACGTCGACGTACTGGTAGCTCTGGCGCGAGGTGCGGCCACGACGCTCGTTCACCTCGACGATGAACACAGCGGGGTGAACGGTCTTGACCGTGCCCATGCGCTCGATAACGCGGGTGCGCCCCATGTTGGCCTTGACCTTCACGCGCTCGCCCACCATCTGCGCGAGCTTGTCCTTAATTTCGTCGACGTGGTTGACCTCGAGCTCGTCCATTACTATGCCTCCCGTAATGCGCCGAAAATTGGCACAGTACTCCCAAGTTAGTCAAAACTGATTTAGTATAGCAGCGTGAAAAGCTTGCTAAAACCCCCGGTACAGGAACGTCACATACCGGTTGACGGCTCGCCCGCGCCCGGCCGCACCACGCAGATGGCAGCACCGAGTTGGCGGCGGCACCGCGAAGGGAGTAGCGTCGGGTTGGCGGCGGCACCATGAAGGGGGCAGCGGCGGGTCGGCAGCGGCGCCATGAAGGAAGCAACTCCAGACAGGGAGGGCGCTTCTCAAGCCCTCGACGCGCAGGATCCGCCGCACCAACCCGGCCGCGCCGGGAAAAGGTGTACATGAGCGTCGCAAAAAGCCTCATTTCAAGCTTTTTTTGACGCTCGTGTACACCTTTTTGGAACGAGCCGGGTATATCACTGGCCTACTAGGGCTGGTGAGATGAATGAGTGCATGTTCGCGGGGCGGAGAGCAGCGTCACGCCCAGATCGAGCGCGCGCTGCCGAGCAGGGGCACGCCACAGCGCACGCAGTCTAGCAGGGGCACGCTACAGCGCATCGGGCCAAACAGGAGGACGCTACAGCGCATCGGTGTCGAGCACGATGGTGAAGGGCCCGTCGTTTACAAGCTCCACCTGCATGTTCGCGCCAAACGTTCCCGTGGCAACGCGCGAGACATCTTGACGTGCCAGCTGCACGAAGTACTCGTAGAGCTCGTTTGCGTGCGCTGGGTCGCCCGCCGCGGTGAACGAGGGCCGGCGCCCGCGGCGGCAATCCGCAAAGAGCGTGAACTGCGACACCACGAGCACCTCGCCGCCCACATCGTCAATGGAACGGTTGGTTTTGCCATCCTCGTCTTCCATAATGCGCAGACCGAAAAGTTTCTTCCAGAGACGGTCTGCCTCCGCGCGCGTGTCGTCGGCACCAACGCCAAGAAGGACGAGGTACCCTTGGCCGATACTGCCGGTTACCTCGCCGTCGATGGTGACGCTCGCCCGTGTAACGCGCTGAACGACCGCCCTCATTGCACGCCCTCCTCCGGGGTAGCAACCTGCGAGGAGACGCGCTCGGCATCCTCGACCGGAGCGGCGGCTCCCTCATCCGCCAGCGCAGAGGCATCGCGCCGGGCGCTGAGCTTGGCGCACAGGTCTTCGAGCGCATGGAAGCGGTGGCTGATGGCGTTTTTCTCCTCCGGCGTGAGCTCGGCCATGGTCTTACCCGGCGTGTCATCGGGCAGGAAGAGCGGGTCATAGCCAAACCCGTGCGTGCCGCGCTCGGCATGGCCCACCACGCCCTCGCAGGTACCCTCGCCCATGGTGACGAGACCGTCGGGCTCAATGAAGGCAATCGAGCTCACGAAGCGCGCCGTGCGCGCAGCATCCTCAACCCCCTCTAGCTTGGCCAGAAGCTTGGCATTGTTGGCGGCATCGTCGCCGTGCACGCCGGCGTAGCGCGCCGAATAGACGCCTGGTTCACCGCCAAGCGCATCGACCATGAGGCCAGAATCGTCTGCAACTGCCGTGAGGCCCGTTGCCGCCACGGCCGCCTCCGCCTTGATGATTGCGTTCTCCGCAAAGGTGGTGCCCGTTTCTTCCGGGTCCTCGAAATCCCCGAGCTGAGAAAGAGCTACGAACGTCATTTCCGGAAGCGCGCGCCCCAAGATTTCTTCGATCTCGACGAGCTTATGCGCATTCCCCGTGGCAACGACCACCGTCCGCGCCGGATCGAGCACAGCCGCATCAATCTTTTCTAACGCCATGAGAACTTCTTCCTCTCCTATCGCGCTGCGATAAAACCGCTTGCCTACGAACCGCACCTGCCGGAGGACCCGCATGGTTCCACGCAAACGTCCTCGCCGCGGCAAACGTTATCGAACATCCTACGGAACGGTCCGCCGCATATCATCCCGTGCTCAAACATTCTCGTCGCATCGGCAAAGCCGATGCTCCTGCGAAACTGCGCGCGGGACGATATGCGGCGGCCCTAGAAGGGCAATCGGTGTTTCCCAAGCAAACATTCCACAGCCGCGAAGCGGCGAGGACGTTTGCGCGGAAACTTCTGATTGCACATAAGGGACTCCCTGGGAGCACTCTCAGCTAGTCCTCGTCCCGAAACGCCGTGACCTGGTTCTGGAGCCCGATCAGCTTCTCGATGCCCTTATCGCCCAGATCGAGCAGCCTTCCGAGCCGCGCCCGATCGAATGGCGTGCGCTCGCCCGTGCCCTGAATCTCGACGATCTCGCCCGTGTCGGTCGCCACGAGGTTCATGTCCACCTCGGCACGAGAGTCCTCGCGGTAATCGAGGTCGAGCAGCTCGCAGCCATCAACTACGCCCATCGAAACCGCGGCTACCTGGCCCGTAAGCGGCAGACGCGCGATCTTTCCAGCCTCGACCCACGCCATGAGGGCATCGTGCAGCGCCACCCAAGCGCCGGTCACCGCCGCGGTACGCGTACCGCCGTCTGCCTGAATTACATCGCAGTCCACCGTAACCGTATACTCGCCGAGGGCGCGGAGGTTGGTAACGGTGCGCAAGCTTCGGCCAATGAGACGCTCGATCTCCATCGAGCGGCCCTTGCGGCTCGCCCGCTCGCGCGGCACACGCCGGCCCGTCGAGGCGGGAAGCATCGCGTACTCCGCCGTAACCCACCCGGCGCGGCTCGCACGGCGCCAACCGGGCACGCCCTCCTCGATCGTCGCCGCGCAAAGCACACGGGTATCGCCGAACTCCACGAGGCACGACCCCAGCGCATGCTTGAGCACCTCGCGGGTAAGCGCAACTTCGCGCATCTCGTCCATCGCGCGGCCGTTTGCGCGATCGATTTCCATATAATCCAAGGTTTCCTCCCCATCGCATCTCACTATGGCAAGAACCGGCCGTGCCGGCTCCCGTATGACAGGTTTTGCGGGCTGGCGGCAAGCCGCCCGCTGCCGAGCGGCCGACCGTCCCCGCGCCCTGCTGATCATCCCCGCAGCCCAGCGGCAGGTCGCCCCGGGGCCTGCGGGCCCCGCAGCCTCACGGCAGACCCCACAGCGGGCGGGCCACAAGGCCTAGCGGCAGACCCCGCAGCAGGCGGGGCCCCAAGGCCTAGCGGCGGTACATCTCCTCAAGTTCGCCAAGGTCTACATGCACGATGCTCTTGAGCGGTTGCCCGAAGATAAAGCTTCCCGCTGCCGCGAACTCGGCAATGTTATCCGAGGTTGTTGCAAACCGGTGTTGAGGCTCCACATCGGCCGCGGCAAGCTGCCCGCGGCGGTGCAGGATGTCTTTGAGCTCGCGCGTGGTCTCCTCCGCAGACGACACCACCCGCACGCCCGTGCCAAGCGCATGGCGGATGGGCCCTGCAAGCAGCGGAAAATGCGTGCAGCCGAGCACCACGGTGTCCACCTCGGTATCGGCGATCGGCGAGAGCGTCCTCGCTACCTCGAAACGAATCTCGGGGGTATCGAAGATGTCGCCGTCTTCGAGCCAACGCTCCTGCAGATGCGCGCCCGTGGCCAGCTCGCGCTCGACGATGTTCACGAAGCTTGGAGCGGGGCACCCGTATACGTCCACGCCCGCATCGAGACTCTGGATGGCTCGCGTGTATGCGCCCGACCGCACCGTGAGCTCCGTGGCGAGCACGCCCACCTTCCGCGTGCGCGTCGTGTTGATAGCAGCCCGCGCGCCCGGAGCAATCACGCCGATTACGGGAACGTCGAGCGTCTGCTGCGCCACGGTGAGCGCCGCCGCGGTCGCGGTATTGCAAGCGATCACGATGATCTTGACATCATGTGCCTCGAGCCAGCGCCCCGCTTGCAGGGCGAAGGTACGCACCTCGTTCTCCGAGCGCGGTCCATAGGGGCAGCGCTTCGTATCGCCCACGTAGTAAATCGATTCGTGGGAGAGCGACGTCGCAATCGAGCGCGCAACGGTGAGCCCGCCCAAGCCCGAGTCGAAAACGCCAATCGGGCGGTTATCGTAGGCGAGGGGGCTGACGCAGCGGTCATCCATCACATCCGCCTCCCCTGCGCCTCCAACAGGCAGCGCATGGCGTTCACCCAGCCATCAACGATGCGTCCGCGTGCCACCACGGTCTCGGGGTGCTTCTCGAGGAGAGCATCGGCGTGCGGGTCGGCCAGCGCATTCTCTACCATGATGAACTGCGCCACGGCGTCTGCCATGAGGAAATCGGACGACGAATCGCCGATAGCGAGCGTCTCGGCGCGGTCGATACCGCGAAGCTCGCAGAAGCGCTCGATGGCACGCCCCTTGCCCAAGCCCTTCGGCATGATGTTGAACGCACGGCCGCGCACCCCTTCAGGCAGATGGAGCGTTGTGGGCGCTGAGATGTAGTTGAGAAAACCGTTGTCGCCCCAGTCGAGCGCCATGCCCGAGGCGTCGAGCAGCGCGATCGCCTCCTCGTCTGGCACCTCGCCGCGCAGGCCGATGGTAACCTCGCGATGCTTATAGCCGTTCGACATGTCGTTATGGAATTCGATGAGCCCCGGCCAGCGCGAGATGAACTGGTCGCAAAGCCCGGTCTGCTCGATAACCTCATGCGGCGTGAGGCCGCAGGAAGGGTCGTAGTCCATCTCCGCCGTGAAGTACTCCCAGGTATCATGCGGGCGATCGATCATGATGATGCCGCCCATCTCACCGATGTACGAGGTGAGGCCAAGCACGCGCGAATCCTCGTGCAGCATGGAGCGGTTCCGGCCTGAGCACGGGATGACCTCGATGCCCGCCTGTTTGAGCGCGATGAGCGTCTCCACGAAGGCGCAGCTTAGCTCGCCCGCTGCGTTTGCGAGCACCGTGGAGCCAGGCCCCATCATCGTGCCGTCAAGATCCGTGAACACATAGCGCACGCGAGCAAGGCGCTCGCGCAGGGCCTCATCGGTCTTTTCGCCGTTGAGAGCCTCGGGCAGATAGGTAATCGGCATGCATCCTCCGCTTTGATCGTGGCTTGCGCGCAAATGCAATTGCGGTTTGTCCCTATCATAAGATATGTCCCGTTGCCGTCAGCGAGCGAATTCGGCTATACTCAGACTCCACGGGCGATTGGCGCAACGGTTAGCGCAGGTGCTTTACACGCACAAGGCTGGGGGTTCGAATCCCTCATCGCCCACCATAGTTCTTGTTGACCCTGCACACGCGGGGTCTTTTCATTTTCACGCCCATCACAGAGGGATTCGAACCCGCAGGGTCGCGAGCTGCGCAAAACGCGCGAGCGTCTTTGCCAGCACGCGACGCAAGGCGGCAAAGCCGCCGCAGCGATCCAAAAAGGGCGCAACAGGCTTAGCCGGCTGCGCCCTTCTGGAAGCTTGCTAGCCCAAAGGCTTGCTAGCTCAAAACGGAGGTGAGGATCTGGGCGAGCTCGTCCACATCCTCCTTCGTGCAGATAAGCGGCGGCAGGAAGCGAAGGGTGTGGGCGCCCGTCGCGTTGATAACCGCGCCCGCTTCGAGAGCGGCGGTCACCACGTCGTGCGCATCCCCCGCACCCTCATCCAAATCGCAGCCGAGCATGAGGCCCGCGCCGCGCACCTCGACCACGTGCGGCACCTTCGCGAGCTGCTCGGCCATATAGGCGCCAACCTCGGCCGCCTTGCCAGCATACCCACCAATTACGAGCTCGCAGAGCGTAGACTCGGCAGCGGCCACGGCAAGACAGCTCCCGCCGAACGTCGAGCCGTGATCGCCCGGCTTGAAGGTATCCGCCACCTCCGCGCGCGCCACGCATGCGCCAGCCGGCACACCGCCCGCGATGCCCTTCGCCAGGCTCATGATATCCGGCACCACGTCCGCGTGCTGGATTGCGAACGGCTTCCCCGTGCGGAACACACCCGCCTGGACCTCGTCGGAGATGAGCACGCCGCCCACCTCATGCACAAGGCGCGCCGCCTCTTGGACAAACGCCGCGTCGAGCGGGTGCACGCCGCTTTCGCCCTGAATGGGCTCGAGCATGACGGCGCAGATCTCGCCTTCAAGCTGGGCAAAAACCTCGCGCAGCTCATCGATGTCGTTGGGCGTGCACGCCACGAACCCGCCCGGGAGCGGACGGAAGGTGTCCTGCAGGTGGTTTTGCATGGTGGCAGCAAGCGTCTCGAGCGTGCGGCCGTGGAAGCCGCCGCGCAGGCACACGATCGTGTTCCCGCCGTTACCGCACCGCTTGGCATACAGGCGCGCAAGCTTCATGGAGCACTCGTTTGCCTCGGCTCCCGAATTGGAGAAGAAGGTTTTCCAAACCTGCTCGCCCTCTTGCGGGGCAGCAGCGGCACGCACGGCCTCGGCATCGCCCTCGGCGATAGCACGGGCAAGCACACCGGCGCCCGCAAGATCGTCGTTAGCAAGCTTGGAAAGCAGCGCCGCGACCTCGCCGCGATGCTCGATGTAGAAGTAATTCGATACGTGCATGAGCTCCTTGGCCTGGCGCTCGACCGCGCCGACCACCGCCGGATGCCCATGGCCCAGGCAGCATACCCCGATACCCGCCAGGAAGTCGAGGTATTCGCGGCCCTCGGCGTCCTTGAGCGTCATGCCGGAGCCTTCCACGAACTCCACCTGACTCCTGCCGTATGTATGCATCACGAACTCGTTATCGAGCGCGCGCTCTTGATCGAATGTCATCGTCTTCTTCCTCTCCATTGTCTGGTATATCTCTCCGCCTAGCGCGACTCGGCGTCCTCATCCGTCTCTGCCAAGCGCGACGCGAATACGCCGAGCGGGTGGGGATGCCGGTCCTGCTCGTACGACTCCATCGTGGAATGCATCACGGTGCCCAAGCCGGTGTCGGTCAGGAGCTCGAGCAGCAGCGAATGCGGCGTGGTGCCGTTGATGATATGCGCACGGAACACCCCGCCGCGCAGCGCTCCCACGCACGATTGCAGCTTGGGAATCATGCCCTTGTCGATGTCGCCGCGCGCGAGTAGCGCCTCGGTCTCCTCGAGCGTGAGGTTCGAGATGAGCGAGGTCTTATCAGAGAAATCCTCGTAGAGGCCGTCGACATCCGTGAGGTAGATGATCTTGTGCGCGTGCACGGCCTTAGCGACGGCCCCCGCCGCAACGTCGGCGTTGATGTTGAAGAAGCCGCCGTCCTCCCCCTGCGCAACGGTCGCGACCACCGGGATATAGTCGTTATCCATGAGGCTCTCGAGGTAGTCGGCGTTGACGCGCGTAACACGCCCCACGCGGCCCAGGCCGGGATCGAGCTGCTCGGCAACGATCGTACCCGCATCGCTCCCCGAAACGCCCACCGCGACGTTGCCATGCTGGTTGATGGCTGCCACGAGCTCCTGGTTCACCTTGCCCACAAGAACCTCGCGCACGATCTCCATCGCTTCCGGCGTGGTCACGCGCTGGCCATCCTTGAACTCCACGGGAAGGTCGTAGTGCTTGAGCGCCTCGTTGATGGCTGCGCCGCCGCCGTGAACGATCACGATGCGCGCGCCGATGATCTTGAGCAGCAAGATGTCGCTCATCACATCCGAGCGCAGCTTGGCATCGACCATGGCAGCGCCGCCGTATTTGATCACGACCGTGCGGCCGGTGAGGCTCTTGATCCACGGCAGCGCCTCGAAGAGCAGCTGGGCGGTCTGGTCGCTATTGAGCGACGGCTTGGCATCGCGTGCGTACTTCATGCTCATCCTCCCATACGCCTGCGGGGCCCGGTCCGATCACCGGCCCGCGGTGGGTCAAAACAACCCCGTCCCAAAATGACCGGTTCACGAACGGTAGTCGGCGTTAATCGAAATGTAGTCGTGCGTGAAATCGCAGGTCCAGACCGTGGCTTGGGCATCGCCCGCGCCAAGATCCGCCGCGATGACGATCTCCGGCGCCTCGAACCGGCGCAGCGCCTCGTCTTCGTCGAACGGCACCGTGAGGCCACCCCGGCACACGGGGATGTCCATGATGTCGATATCGACGTCCTCCTGGTTGAAGGCCACGCCGCACTTACCGAGCGCAGCCGCCACGCGGCCCCAGTTGCAGTCGTGGCCGGCCACGGCGGTCTTCACGAGCGGCGAGTTCGCGACCGCGCGGGCGGCGGTATCGGCATCCTGCGGCGTAGCAGCGCCCGAAACCGTAACGGTCACGAGCTTCGTAGACCCCTCGCCATCGGCGGCGATGCCACGGGCGAGCGCCTCGCACACCACATAGATGGCGCGCTCGAGCTCTTGATAGGCATCGCCGCCCTCGTCGATGGGATCGAGCATCGGCGCAGCCTTGCCCGAGGCGAACATGATGCACGTATCGTTCGTCGAGGTGTCGGAATCGACCGTCACCCTGTTGAACGTCTGGTCCACGGCGGAGCGCAGCAAGCCGTGAAGGGTTTCCGGCCGCACGGGAGCATCGGTGGTTATGAGCGCGATCATAGTTGCCATGTTGGGCATGATCATGCCCGAGCCCTTGCAGCAGCCACCCACCGTGAACGTGCTGCCCAAATAGCCCGCAGCCTGGCTCTCGTAGGTGACGGCGTACTCCTTGGGATGCGTGTCGGTCGTCATGATCGCAAGGGCCGCATCGGAGCCGCCCGCGCGGGAGAGCGCATCGGCAGCAGCGGGAATACCCTCTTCAAAGGGTTCGATGTCGAGAATCTGGCCGATGACACCCGTAGACGACACGAGCACCTGCTCGGGCTCGCAGCCCAGCACCTGGGAAGCGATGTCACAGGTCTCGTGAGCGGCAGCGATGCCGGCTCCTCCCGTCGCTGCGTTGGCGTTGCCTGAGTTCACCACGACGCCGCGAGCCATGCCATAGCCCACGCCGCCCAGATGGGCACGGCTCACCGTAACCGGGGCCGCGCAAAAGCGGTTCTGGGTGAAGGTGCCCGCGACCGGGCACACCTCGTCGGCAACGAGGAGCGCCATGTCGAGGCGCTTCGGGTCTTTGCGGAAGCCCGCATGAACGCCTGCTGCCATGAAGCCCTGCGCGCTCGTCACGCCACCGTTGGGCACTGCGCGAATCCTCGCATCAAACTCATCGATATTCATAGGTCCATCCCTTTTGGTCCAGCTTCTACTTCGTCACAGTGTACCGAGCCGCGGCACCAGGGGCAACGACGGAAACCGCGCCCTTTGCGCCGACGGCACGCCTGCTACTTGCACCGGCAGCGTGCCTGCTACACCGACAGCGTGCCTGCTACACCGGCAGCGCAACCAAAGGAAGGCCTCGTCGCTCGTCGAGCCCGAAGACGATGTTGGCGCACTGGACCGCCTGGCCCGCAGCGCCCTTGCAGAGATTGTCGATCGCGCCGATGGCGATGAGCGCCGACGCCTCGTGGTTCACCGCCAGACCGATCTGGCATGCGTTGCTGCCCGCCACCGACGACGTCTTGGGTACCTGGCCGGCGTCGAGCACGCGAACGAAGGGCCGCCCCTCATAGAAGCTGCGATAAGCGCTCACGGCCTCCTCGGCGGTGAGGCTCGCAGCAGACGGCGCGAGCGGCAAGGTGACGGTGGAGAGCAGGCCGCGCTTGAGCGGTGCCAGATGCGGCGTGAAGACCACACGCCCTGCCAGGCCGAGAATCTGCTCGATCTCGGGCGTATGGCGGTGGCGGCATACGTTGTAGGCCTCGACGTTCTCGTCGGCGCTGCAGTAGTGCGTGCGCGCGTTCGCCGACTTGCCCGCACCCGTAACACCCGAGATGGCATCGACCACCACAGGGCCGCCTTCCGCAACCCAGCCCATGCGCACCGCAGGTGCGGCGGCAAGCGATGTTGCCGTGGGAAAGCATCCCGCGCACGCCACGAGCGCGGGCGCGCCCGCTGCATGGCGCTCCGCCGCGCGATCGAGGTCTTCGGCAAAGAGCTCAGGAAGGCCGAAGGCACGGTCCTGCAGAAGCTCGGGCGAGGTATGGGAGACGCCGTACCAGCGCTCGTAGGTCCCAGGATCGCTCAGGCGATAATCTGCCGAGAGGTCGATCACCGTCACGCCAGCATCCAGAAGCCCCGGTGCCGCAGCGAGCGCAGCAGTATGGGGAACGGCGAGGAACACCGCATCGCATGTGGTGAGCACGGGGTCGTCGTGCGTGGAGAAGACGAGGTCGCCGGCGCCTTCTACCCCGGCAAACGCAGGGTAGACGCTACCGAGCGCCTGCCCTGCATCGGCATTGGACGTAATCGCCCGAAGCTCGAAATCCGGGTGCCCGAGCAGGATGCGCGCAAGCTCCACGCCCGCATACCCTGCCGCTCCGACGATGCCCACCGTGTACGCCATAACTCCCCCGCAATCAAATCATGCAGAATACTGCATTCGAAAATCTTTCTTATGCAATAGCATGAAAGAGTATCACGATTGAGCGTGCGGGGTTATCCGTTAACCCCCTTGAAACCTTCTGGCAGCGCCGCAGATGGAAGCGCGGGGCGCCGTCGCGGGAACGCTATTCCGCGCAGGGCCCGCAGCGGCAACGCTATTCCGCGCCGAGTGCCGCCATGGTGATGTAGTTGTACGGCTGGTTGAAATGCGGCAGGAAGAAGATATCGAGCAGCTTGAGCTTGTCGATGGTCACGCCCTCCTCGATGGCGAGCGAGAACAGGTGAATAGCCATCGAGACGTCGTATTCGGAGGCGAGCTGCGCCCCCACCACGCGGCGGCTACCACGCTCGTAAACGATGCGAATCTTGACCTGCGCGTTCTCGCGCATGAACGCAGGGCGCTGGAGGTCTTCGAAATCCGTATAGAGCACCTCTAACCCCGCCTTCTCGGCCGCACGGACCGAAAGGCCGGTAGAGCAGAGGTTCAGGCCCATAACGGAGATCGCGTTGGAGCCCTGCACGCCGATGGACTCGAGCGGCGTGCCGCCGATGTTGTGGCCGGCAACGATGCCCGAGCGCACGGCATTGGTCGCGAGCGCGATGTAGGTAGTCGCGCGCAACGCGTTCGAGTAGACGGTCGCGCAATCGCCGATGGCGTAGACGTCTGGATCGCTCGTCTGCTGGTGACGGTCGACCAGATAGGCACCGTTGTCAAAAAGCTCAAGATGGTCGCGACCGAGCGCGTTGTTCGGAATGAAACCGATGGCGTTCACCACGAGGTCAGCTGGATAGCTGCCCTGCTCGGTGGTAATGGAGCGCACATGCCCCGTCTCGTCCCCCGCGTAAGCGCAGACGGCCTCGCCAAAATGGCACTCGATTCCACCCTGGGCAAGGCGCTCGTCCATGAGAGCGGCGAACTCGGGATCGTAGTAGCTTGCAAGCGACGTGGGGGCAATGTCGAAGATGCGCACGTTCTTGCCACGACGCTTGGCCGCCTCGGCGATCTCGACGCCGATATACCCAGCGCCCACCACCGCGACGTCTTCCACAGAATCGTCGGAAATCTGACGATCAACCTCCTGACCCTCTTGGAAGAGCTTGAGGAAATTGATGCCCGCGAGGTCGTGGCCGGGCAGCTTGGGCGCAATCGGGAGCGAGCCAGTTGCCAGTACGAGCTTGTCGTACTTGATCGTAAAGTCGGCACCCGTGCGCGGGCGGCAGCTCACCAGGTGAGCGTCGAAATCAATGCTCGTGACCTCGGTCTCCATAAAAACTTGGGCGCCCTTGGCCTCAAATGCGTCCTTGTTGGTATAGAAGAGCTTGTCGACGGAATCGATCTGGCGGCCCACCCAAAGCGCGGTACCGCAGCCGAGATAACTCAAGTTGGTGTTACGGTCGATCATCACCACTTCTTGATCGGGATAGGTGTCGAGCAGCGTGTTGGCGGCAGCGATTCCGGCGTGGTTGGCTCCAACGATGACGGTCTTCATCTCATTCCCCTCTCTCGCGCTGGTAAGCGCAGCTTGGACGTGCGAGGCCATTCGGTAGTTCGACCATATCGAAAATATGTTGCTTAAACAATATCAATTCTGTAAACGGCCCATACGCACTCGGTAATAGGACGTGCGGCGGCGCGCGTGGCAGCACCTCGATCGTCACCGAACGAGAGCCCCATGCACCCACAAGCCCCATGCGCCCGACAACGGATGGTTGGGCACGCGCCCTTATCGCTCTGCGAACTCCTTGATCTGGCGAAGCATACGCGTAGCCTCTTGCCTTCCCGCTATGTAGAGCTCGAGAAGCTTCGACGCGTCGCGCTCAACGTGCCCCACCGTTACCGGGTGAGGCGGCGCAACCACGAGAGCCCGCCCCTCGCGTTCGTAAGCCCAGATATGCTCGCGCTGCTCGTTGTAGCGCTCATGGCGCGTGGAGAGGGCATCGAGCAGATAGGGGTAGGCGGCATAGCGGGCGCGCGCTGCGGGCATGAGCTCGTACGGAGACTTGCGGTAGCCTCGGTGCTGGGTGAGCACCACGATCGCGCGGTCATACCCCTCCTCCTCGAGCACGTGCTCAATAGGCACGGAATCGGCCACGCCGCCGTCGAGGTAGAGGCTGCCATTTAGCTCAACGGGCTGTGTGACCAGAGGAAGCGAGGTTGAGGCGCGCACCACATCGATGTCGAGCGAGGCGTCTTGCACCTCGGGGTACTCGGCCGTACCGAACATGATGTTCGTGACGGTGGCGAATAGCTTCATGGGGTTTGCGCGATACGCCTCGTTGTCAAACGGGTCGATGCGGTCCTGAACATCGAAGAGCAGGAAGTCGTACCCGATCAAGCTTCCGTTCGCCGCAAGCGCGCGCGACCCCACGTAGCGTTGATCATCACAGAACGCGAGGTTGATACGGTTGACGCGCCCGATTTGACGCGATTTGTAGTTCAGGCCGTTCAGCGCGCCCGCAGACACACCGTAGCAGGCGGGAAGGTCGACGCCCTGCTCGAGCATGACATCGATCACGCCCGCCGTGAACTGCCCGCGGAAGCTGCCACCCTCGAGGATGAGCGCGCATTTGCCCGCGCCCGCCGATTTGCCCGCTCCCGGCCCGGCGGCGTTTTCGCCGGTACCGAAGTCGCTTGAAGCCGGCCTGGCAGCGTTCGCTCCGCCGCCTTGCCAAGGGCTGTCGTGATGTCCGACCTCATGTGTATCCTGCTGCATGTCCGAACCCTTTTCGTATCGTATGCATCGCTGTGCTTCAGGCTCTTCTACCCCATTAGCCTCGACATACGCCCGCATCTCGAATCTGCGAAGAAAGACATCGGCCCGACGAGGCGCACATCGCGAGCGGACGGGGCGGATATGCCCGCTCGAACGGAGCCAATTGCCGGGGCACGGAGCCCCGTCAGGTATTTTGCGTACAACAAAAAAGCAGGCAGATAGCGATATCTACCTGCTTGTAGCAGTTGGTGGAGGCGCGGAGAATCGAACTCCGGTCCACGAAAGCCCCCTGATCGGCATCTCCAGGCTCAGTCACTGGTTTAATCTCGGATGCGTTGCGCGCAGTGACACGCTCGCGGCATCCCAACCGGTTCAGTCTTAGCCCGCACCATACCGATTACGTGCGCGGGAGCATTCCCCTAACATGACACCGCGCCCGGGGCGGGGAATTCCCGGGTTTGGCGTGCCGCTAATTAATTAAGCAGCAAGAGCCAGCTGGGGCTCGTAAGAAGAATTCTTGTCAATTCATTTTGACAGTACCCCTGTTTAACGTGGCGAGGAGACCACGGCCTGCTTCCTCTCTCAGAGCTATCGTGTCGAAACCAGTCGCCCCCGAAGGACGGTCTGGGCAAGCCACATCGCAGAGGCGCACCGCGCCGGCATGTGAGCAGCCGCACTCGACCTGTCAAAGAACGCGTCGGACGCAGCTCGCAAAGCACGCGTTGTCCGGGTGAGTATTGTAGTGTACCACGCACGGGCCCCGCATATACCCCTGCCACGGCGAATTCAATCCCATGGGCAGCACGCATGCCGACCCCGTCGCTGCGTCACGCACGTTCGCGGCGAGCTCCGCGCTCCGTGCGCAGCAGAGCATCGACCAGACGGTTATCGTCATCGTCGGGAGAACCAAGCGGCAAGCCGCACGCCTCAAAGAAGTGGCTGCCAGCAAACTGCCGCGCGCGGAACGAGTCGTGCTCGCCGTCATCGAGATACCTCACACGGCTCCGGCAATCCGTCGTGCCGCAGAATAACGGCCCATGGCTCCGAACGTAATCGATATAGAGCGGCTCATCGGACCAAAGCAGCACGCCTGCCATGTTCTCGAGTTCGTACGCCGTCGCATACTCGCGCCAACGCGCCTCGCGATAGCGAACATAACGGTCGAGCACCGAAGCCATCCGCGTCACGCGCGCAAGCGTACTCGCCGCCGACATCACATCCATCTTGTCCGTAGCCGCAAGCCCACACGCCGTGCCCAACTCCGCAAGCGCGCCCTCGCGCTCCCTCCCCTCAAGAAGCACCGCCGGCACCGTGAGCTTCATCGACTCGTCCGGGAAAAGCTCAATCGCCGAATGCGGCATCATGTCCGCAAACGCCACCGACGCACGAAAGATGAGCGAATCGTGCGCATGCTGGATATGGCAGCTGAACCCCTGCGCCCCGAAAGCTCGGCGCATGGCATCGGCGCGGGCGTTGAGCACCTCGCGCGACGAGGTTTCCCGCGTGGAACCCGTTCGGAAGAGGTACAAATCGAACAACGGCACCGCGGACGAGAAGTAGACCGTTCGGCGGCAGAAATCGGTAATCTGCGCCGCACGACGCGTCGCCTTGTCGTAGAGCTCCACAAGCGCAGAACCAGCAGCGGGCCCGGACGTCGAGCCCTCGCGAATCTCCACCACGCCATCGGCCACATAGGGCGGAAAACGCCCTTCATCTACACGCACCACGACAACCCCCTGGTCGGGGGCATCGGGATCGGCGATGAAGCGCACATCGAAGGGAGGGGCGGGAGAAACGTGCCTGCGGCACAGCTCCCCGATAAGCTGGCTGTAGTCCGCCGAAAGGCGCGGAACGGGGCACACGGCATGATCGTCATCCGCGATGCCGATGACCAGCCACCCTCCCCGTGAATTAGCAAACGACGCGATGATCTTAGGAATCTTGCGCTTCACGCCCACCGTGAGCGACTGCTTGAACTCGAGCACATAGCCTTCGTCCATATCGGCGAGCTGAGCAAGGTCGGCAAACGTCACGTTGGCCAAATCCTTGGGATTGCCTTGGTCGTCGGTAAACGGGCTGAACGTCATGCACACCGCCTCCTGCGCAGTCAGTCTTTCGACCGTTATACCCATGAAACGCACGGGCGCTAAGGACGGCAGTGGAACGGCTCGCCTCGTAAGAAGCTGCCGTCAACATGTTCGAGCCTCGAATCAGTGGGTTTATGCGACCATGACGGTTTTCATGGTCGCCCGCGCGGGGCTTCCATGCCGTCAATCATGATCGCCTGCACGGGGTTTAGGACAACGGGGCTTCTGCACCGCGCAGTGCAGGCTGCGACCCACGGAGCAAAACGTGTACACGAGCGTCAAAAAATGCCCTATTTCGAGCTTTTCGTGACGCTCGTGTACACGTTTTTCATAGCAAAAAGCGGGCGGGACATCGTCCCACCCGCTTGAAAGCCAAGAACACTTTGCCTGCCGGGTAGCCGGCGAGTTGCTCTTCCCCTGCCGGGCAGCCGGCGAGCCGCACTTCGCTTGCAGAGCCGCAAACGGGCCGCTTTTGCCTACTGGCCGTCGAAAACCCTACGACAGTGCCTGGCGCAAGAGCTCGTTGAAGAGCTTGGGATTGCCCTGCCCCTTGCTCGCCCGCATGCATTGCCCAACAAGGAAGCCGAGCACCTTTTGGTTGCCGTCGCGATACTGCTGGGCCTGGTCGGGGCAGTTGGCAAGCACCTCGTCAACGTACGCCTGAAGCGCCCCGGCGTCGCTCACCTGGCGCATGCCGCGCTCGTCCACAATCTTTTCGGGGTCGTCGCCCGTCTGGGCCATGGCCTCGAAGACCTCGTGTCCCTGGTTCGAGCTGATGGCATCCGAGGCAAGCAGCTTGGCGAGCGATGCCACCTGCGCGGGCTCGAGCCCCGATTCCGCAAGCGCGCAACCCGCGGCCCGAAGATGGGCAGGCAGCTCATTCACGATGAGGTTCGCGACCGTCTGGGCCTCCTTGCCCGCCGCGACCGCGCCTGCCGCCGTCTCGAAGAACGCAGCGGTCTCGGGGTCGCCGGCAATCTGCTCGGCGTCGGCGCGCTTAATCCCGAAGTCGCGCTCGTAGCGATCGCGCTTGGCGTCCGGCAACTCGGGAATCTCCGCACGGCAATGCTCGATGAAGGCATCCGAAAGGTCGAAGGGCGCAAGGTCGGGGTCCGGGAAGAGCCGGTAGTCGTCCGCCGTCTCCTTGGTGCGCATGACCACCGTGCGCTTGCGGCTGGGCTCCCAGTGGCGCGTCTCTTGGTAGATCTCGCCGCCCTCCTCGAGCACCTCCGCCTGGCGGCATATCTCGTACGCAAGACCGTCGTGCAGCGCCTTGAAGGAGTTGAGGTTCTTGAGCTCGGTCTTCGTGCCCAGCTTGGAGCTGCCGCGGCGGCGCAGGCTCACATTGCCATCGCAGCGCATGGAGCCCTTTTCCATGGAGCAGTCCGAGATGCCGAGCGTGAGGAAGATACGGCGGAGCTTCTCCATGAAGAGGCGCGCCTCCTCCGGCGTGCGCAGGTCGGGCTCGGTGACGAGCTCGATGAGCGGCGTACCGCAGCGGTTGTAGTCGATAAGGCTCTCCGCCGCCCCACCGATGCGGCCCTCTTCACCGCCCACGTGCACCATCTTGGCGGCATCTTCCTCCATGTGGATGCGCAGGATTCGGATGGGGACGGTATAGAATCCGTCTTCGTGGCGCACCGGGACCGCGAGGTTCGCGGTGTCGTACCCGCTCATGCCCGCCAGCGCCGATGTGGCCCCTTCTGTGGCCTCTTCTGGGACGGGGTCATTTTTGCTCATCGTCGACACGGCGCCGGCATGGTCCGGCTTAACAGACGAACCCGCGCCCGATGCCATGCCTTCGGGAAGGTCGCGAGACATCGCGGTCGAGAGGCCCACGGCGTTGGCGCTCGCACTGGCAAGGCTCTCGGCCTCCGCATCTCCGAACGCGCACTCCGGGCGCTCTGCGGCGCCGCGGCCGGTAACCTCCAGATCGAGCCGGCCATGCATGGCGAAGGCCACCGGACCCTGCGTGGTCTGGAAGTTCTTCGCCATATCCGGATAGAAGTAGTGCTTGCGGTAGAACATCGAATGCTTCTGGATCTCGCAGTTGGTAGCGAGGCCCGCCTTCACGATGTACTCGATCGCGCGCTCGTTGGGCACGGGGAGCGCCCCGGGCAGGCCCAGGCAGACCGGGCACACATTGGTGTTCGGCTCGTCGTCGTGGCCAATCTTGCAGCCGCAGAACATCTTGGTGTCGAGCGTCGTGAGCTCGGTATGAATCTCAAGACCGATTACGGCCTCCCAGTCCTTCAGAACCTCGCTGAGCTCCTTCATGCGAGCTCACCTCCCTTCCCAGCGAATGCGGGCGCACAGGGCGCCCCGAGCCGGCCACCGCGCTCCGCGTCGGCAACCCCCGCACCCCATGCGCCCGGTGTGGCAGCCACCGCACGCTCGAGCGCGGAGCCGAACGCGATGAGTCGCTCGTCTTTGAATGCCGGTGCCACAAGCTGCGCGGCAACCGGCAGGCCAGATTCCTCGCCCACGCCCAAAGGAACGGTCATGCCGCCGTTGCCCGCGATGTTAATCGAGATGGTGTACATATCGGAGAGGTACATCTGCGTGGGGTCGCTGATCTCGCCATGCTTGAACGCGGTGCGCGGCGCCGCGGGCATAAGGATGACGTCGACTTGCTCGTACGCGCGGGCGTAGTCCTCGGTGATGAGCGTGCGCGCCTTCTGGGCAGCGTAATAGTACTTGTCGTAGATGCCGCTGGAGAGCAGGTACGCTCCGAGCATCTGGCGGCGCTTGGCCTCCGCGCCGAAGCCGTGCGCGCGGGAAAGGGAGCTCTGCGCCGCAAGCGTGGTGCAGCCCGGCTCCTGGTAGCCGTAGCGCACGCCGTCGAAGCGGGCGAGATTGCTGAACGCCTCGGCCGGGCCGATTACGTAATATGCAGCGATGGCAGCGTCGAGGTGCGGGAGGTCTACGTCCACGAGCTCAGCGCCCGCGGCCTCGAGGGCACGAGCCGCCTCCTCGACGGCACGACGCACCTCCGCTGTGAGGCCCTCGGCCTCCATGAACGCGGGGATGATGCCCACGCGCTTGCCAGCGATGCTCGCCCCCACATGCTCGGCAAAAACTGCCGGAACCTCTTGCGCGGTGGAATCGAACGGATCGGAGCCGCCCACCACGAGCGCATCCATGGCAAGCGCCACGTCCTCGACCGTGCGCCCGAAGGGCCCCACCTGGTCGAGCGAGCTGCCAAAGGCAACCACACCATAACGACTCACGGCGCCGTACGTGGGCTTCATGCCCGCCACGCCGCAGAACGCCGCCGGCTGGCGGATGGAACCGCCCGTATCGGAGCCGAGCGCGATGGGCGTCATGCCCGCGGCAACGGAAGCCGCCGAGCCGCCCGACGAACCGCCCGGCACGCACGCGGTATTCCACGGATTGTTCGTGGGGTGGAAAGCCGAGGTATCGGTCGAGGAGCCGAATGCGAACTCGTCCATATTCGCCTTACCCACGGGCACGCAGCCCGCGTCGAGCATGCGCTGGACACAGGTGGCGGTGTAGGGGCTCTCGTAGGTCTCGAGCATACGGGAGGCGCAGGTCGTGCGCGTGCCCGCGAGGTTCATGTTGTCCTTGATGGCGAGCGGAACGCCCGCAAGCGGCGGCAAGGGCTCGCCCGCCGCGCGCGCGGCATCCACGCGTTTCGCGGCGGCCAGAGCGAGTTCGGGCGTGACCTGCAGGAACGCCTGAATCTGTGGGTCGCGAGCATCAACGGCGGCAAGCGCAGCCTGCGCGACCTCGACGGCGGAGTACTCGCCGGCGGCAATGCCCGCCGCGATCTGCGCAGCAGAGAGGGTGTCGATGGCAGCCATTACTCCTCCTCCCCCAAAATCGAAGGCACGCGGAAGCTGCGGTCGCGCGCGCTGCCGGCATTGCCCAAGGCGGCCTCGATGCCAAGCGCGCGCCCGGTATCCGGGATGTCGTCGCGCATGACGTTCGAAAGGCTCCCGATGGGATGGAACGTGGGATCGATATCGGGCAGGTTATAGGCGAGCACGGGCTCGAGCATCGCGACGGCGTCGTTCAGGTAGGCGCACATCTCGGTAAGCTCGTCGCCCTCGAGCGCGATGCGCGCGTAGTCTGCGATACCGCGCACGTCGTCTTCGCTGAGTGCCATGAGCGCTCCTTCCGGTTGCATGAATGCGCTCTATTATACGTTGCCTCGGCGCAGCGACCACCGGAGGCGCGCGTCGTCCCAAGTGGAAACACAGGGCGCGCCAGGCGGAGCCCTCGCAACCATGCTCGCGCCTCCATCAGCGGCTCGTGCCTCGAGCCCTTCCGAATATAAGTAAACGAGATTTGCGTTTAGTGTCCGTCATGCAGCCCCACGCCCGCCTGATGGGAGGCTCCTATGAACACCATGCAATTGAACTGCTTTGTCGAGGTTGACGCGCAGCTCTCGTTTTCCAAGGCGGCCGAGGCGCTCCACGTGTCGCAGCCCACGGTGAGCCACCAGATCAAGGCACTCGAAGACGAACTGGGTTGCGCGCTGCTCGTGCGAAGCACGCGCACCGTCCGCCTCACGGACGACGGCTTTGCCTTTCTTGAATACGCAAACGACATCCTCGACCTTGCCGCGCGCGCCGAGCGTCGCTTGAAACACAAGCAGCGCCCGAGCTCGCAGCAGCTTCGCATCGGCGTGCAGTACATACGGGCCACGTATCCTTAGAAGCGCCCACAGCTTACTCTCTGATGTGAACCGATGACTGCGCACCGACTGCTCAACGAGCCCAGCAACCATATGTCACCATTCGGTTTCCCACCAAAGCGCACGGCGCGCGTGGCGTACACTCAGCGTTGACTGAACACGCAGCGGGGCCCCGCATCCCGCTTGCCACCGAGGAGGCCTCATGAACACCCAACGTATCGATCGCGTGCGCGCTAACTTGCAGGCACGCGACCTCGACCAGCTGCTTATCGTCGACCCGCTCTCCATCTGGTGGCTCACGGGCTACTACACCGAGCCGTACGAACGCCTGCTGGCACTCTACCTGCCCCGCACCGGCGTACCGACGCTCTTCGTAAACCGGCTCTTCCCCGATGCCTCAAACACGGGAGCGCGCATCGTCTCGCATTCCGATACGGACGACCCGATCCCCATGCTCTCGGCGGTCATCGACCCCACGCGCCCGCTGGGCGTCGATAAGGAACTCTCCGCCCGCTGGCTCGTCCCGCTCATGCAGGCGGGGGCCGCACGCGCCTTCGTGCTCGCCTCGGATGCCGTCGACGACGCCCGCGCGATCAAAGACGCCCGCGAGCAGGAGCTCATGCGCGCCGCCTCCGCGGTAAACGACGAGGCCATGGCATGGCTCGTTGAGCAGGTTCGTCCCGGCGTTACCGAGCTTGCCATCGCCGAGGGCCTCCTTGGCACGTACCGGCGCCTGGGAGCCGAGGACCATTCGTTCTCGCCCATTGTGAGCTTTGGCCCGAACGCCGCCGACCCGCACCATGAACCCGACGAAACGGCGCTCGCCGCGGGCGACATGGCGCTCTTCGACGTGGGTTGCAAGCGCGATTGGTACTGCTCGGACATGACGCGCACGTTCTTCACGGCCGAGCCCACCGAACACCAACGGGCCGTGTACGAGACGGTGCTTCGCGCCAATGAGGCAGCCGAGGCCATCGTGCGGCCCGGCGCCACCTTCGCCGAAATCGATCTCACCGCGCGGCGCATCATCGAAGACGCCGGCTGGGGCCCGCAGTTCAACCATCGCCTGGGCCACCAGATCGGTCTTCAAGATCATGAGCCCGGCGATGTCTCGGCCACGCACGATGAGCCGGTGCAGCCGGGCATGTGCTTCTCCATCGAGCCGGGTATCTACCTGCCGGGAGACCTGGGAGTTCGCATTGAAGACCTCGTCATCGTGACCGAGGACGGCTGCGAGGTGCTCAACCGCTACCCCAAGGGCGTGCAAATCATCGGTTAGCAGAGAAAGCCACAGGGCGCACAGCAAAAGAGGGCCCGCCCCGGACCGTGTCCGAGGCGGGCCCCCGCGCATGCAGCGTTGCAGCGTTTACGTTAGAAGTCCACGTCCACGTCGTTGTACACGCACTCGAGGAGCTTCTCCATCTCCTCGGGGGTCGGGGTGCGCGGGTTGGAGCCGGTGCAGGCGTCGCCGATGGCGTCGACGGCGATGCGGCTCTTCTTCTCCTCGAACTCGGCGTAGTCGATGATCGACTCGTCGGCCTTCACACCGCCCTTGCCGTAGTTCTTGATGCCCTGCGGGATGTCCAGCTTGTCGTTGAGGTCGCGGATCTCCTGCACGAGGGCGGCCACGAGCTCGTCCTCGGTCTCACCGGCGAGGTGCAGGACCTCCTTGGCGATGTAGGCGTAGCGGCTCTTGGCGCGGGCGTCCTTGGCGTTGAACTGGATGACCTTGCCGAGGTACATGGCGTTGGCGCAACCATGGATGATGTGGTCACCGGTGAAGGCAGCACCGGTCTTGTGCGCCATGGAGTGCACGATGCCGAGCAGGCCAGAGGAGAAGGCGATACCGGCGATGCACTGAGCCTCGTGCATGTGCTGACGGGCCTCCTTGTCGCCCTGGTAGCTCTTGGGAAGCCACTCGACGATCTCGCGGATGGCGTGCAGCGCGTTGGCGTCGGTGAACATGGAGCCCGCGGTGGAGACATAGGCCTCGATGGCGTGGGTCAGCGCGTCCATACCGGTGTGCGCGCAGAGCTTCTGCGGCATGGTGTAGGTGAGCTCGGGGTCGACGATGGCAACGTCGGGCGTGATGTTGAAGTCGGCGAGCGGGTACTTGATGCCCTTCTCGTAGTCCGTGATGACGGAGAATGCCGTGACCTCGGTAGCGGTGCCGGAGGTCGAGGCGATGGCGCAGAACTTGGCCTTGGTGCGGAGCTCGGGGAAGCTGAACGGCACGATGGCCTGCTCGAAGGTCTCCTCCGGATACTCATAGAACAGCCACATGGCCTTGGCGGCGTCGATGGGGCTGCCACCGCCGATGGCGACGATCCAGTCGGGCTGGAAGTCCTCCATGGCCTTTGCGCCCTTCATGACGGTCTCGACGGACGGGTCGGACTCGACGCCCTCGAAGATCTCGACCTCGAAGCCGGCCTCCTTGAGGTCCGCCTCGACGTCCTGCAGGAAGCCACCGCGGCGCATGGAGCCGCCGCCGGTGACGATCATGGCGCGGGAGCCCTTGAGGTTCTTCACCTCATGACGGGCGCCCTCACCAAAGTACAGGTCGCGCGGGTTGGTAAAACGTCCCATATGTGCCTCCAAACACAAGCCTCTCTCGGCTTGATTACTCACGAGACCGCTCATTCGGCCCCGTTAGGACCACCATAAGACCGGGCGCAATCTCCCCGGAAACCTGCGGCTCGCACAGCTCGGAACCGCCCCGGGCTTCTCGCTCATCCCTGTCACCAACGGACATTTTACCGCGCGGAAACTTTTTGTATTCAGTCGATTGCATAAAAGAGTGGTTCTTTAGCCTCGCGGGAGATGCGAGGGGGTGAAATTGGTCACACGCGGAGCACAGTGCTGGATGCGCCCGTGACACAGCGCGCGATGCACGTTATCGGACGGGGTTGGAGCGCCGCCCACATTGCCGGGCGTGGTTCGGACACTCGGAGGGCGCCGGGCGGAATCTGGACGCTCGCACCGTTATCGGGCGGGATTCGGACACTCGGAGGGCGCTGAGCGTCCAGAAGTCGCCCAAAAACGCCCACAATGTCCGAATCTCGCCCGAGAACGCAGGCGGTGCCCGAACTTCGCCCGACAAGGCAAACGTTGTCCGAAACTCGCCCGAGAACGCGGGCACTACCCTAAAGCCCTCACACAAACGCGCTCGCAAGCACGCGCGTGGCAGAACATACCCGTACGTGCTATCCTATTCCATTCACCATACGAAGCGCCGAGATACGTCGGCGCGCGGAGAGCAGCCATAGCGCACGCGGTAATGCGCTCAGACAGCGCGGAGGGAGGCCCATGGCATACGACCCCATACAAGAAGATTGCCTGCGCCTGATCCTCGGCGCGATGCAGCGCGAGCGCATCTACCCCATCGAGAACGCGCCATTCATCGAATCGTGCCTGCAGAAGTACAACCGCGACCCGGCGAGCCTCGTTGCCACCGATCGCGATAGGTCATTCCACCTGGTCACCCTTGCTACCGAGACCATCGACTACCGCCTGCCCTTCGCCCAAGACGACGAGACCGCCGATCGCGAGGCGGCAGAAGCCGAGGCGCAGCTACGCGAGGCATGCGAGCTCGACCCCGGTAACTGGGACGCCAAGCGCATGCTCGCGGCGGTGGAAGCCGAAACGAACGACGCCTATGTGGGCTACCTCATCGACCACCGGGCTGAGGTTGAGGCGGACCTCGAGCGGATGGTCTCCTCCGCCCGCGATGTCTATGCGCGGGAATTCGCGAACGGGTTTGGCAAGCGGCCCTATGTGCGCTGGCTTGCCGCCATCGCCGCACGCGCGCTCGTAGCCGGGCAATACCGCCTCGCGCTCGATGCTGCCGAAGACTGCCTCGCTTTCGCGCCCGACGATCCTGCCGATGTGCGCCTGACCGCGGTGCTCGCCATGGCAAAACTTGAATGTACCCGCGATGACCTGCGTCGCTTTCGTCAGAAGCACGCCGCGGCGTACCGCTCGCCCACACCCGCCCGCCGCCGGCACCATCTTGCCGAAAAGACCTCTGACGCATGGGAGCTTCTTGCCGAGCTCGCCATCGCCTACCACGAGCTCGACTTCGCGGGCGCGACCCGGGCACTGCGCTCGATACTCCAAACCTACCCGCACGCAGCCGAGGCGCTTTACTTCCAAGCCGAGTTCCCCGACGGCGTCTTCGGGCGCGTTAACGTGATGCCCGGAAGCGAGGATGAACTCGTGCTCGCCATAAGCGAAGCGACGCCGCTCCTGCAAGAGGGGCTCGGTGCGCCCGACAACGCCGGACTCGCAGTGTGGATCGCCACGCACGAGCTCGTTGAGGGAGACCTTCAGGAATCCGCGAAACGCCAGCGCGCTCCACATGGCGCGCGGGGCGTGGGCGGCGGAGGCGAGAACTGATGGAAGCGCGGACCTACGTCTCGGCATACCTGGAGCGCATGTATCTGGCGGCGCACCCGGAGCTTACAGCGGCGGCGCGCGAGCTCGTGCACAAAGACATCCCGCAGCGCATGGAGAAATACGCCAACAGCGCCCATGAGCAGGCTCTCGTTGCCTACGCCCATGCCCACGAGCACCTCATGCAGCGCCTCCGCGCCATCGAGGACGTTCCGGACGACGAAGAGTTCGATCGCAAGCGCGCCCAGCTCTTCGACGAGACGCGGCTCGCCCTGTTCAAGATCGCCGAAACCGACCGCATGTGCATCGACGCGAACCTCGTGGGGCTTTTGCTCTCGAACATCAGCATCGACGCCTGCCTCGGCGAGCTCATGAAGCTCGAGCACCGCGTGCACGAGCAGCTCGTGAGCAACGTAGCGGGGTTCTCCGACAACGCGCCTCATTTTTGGGATGAACGGTTCGTGGCGGAGCGCACGCTCGAAGGCGCAGACCCGATCACCACAACAACCGTCTTGACCGTCGAGGAGCCGACGCTCGTCGGTTGGCTCCACACGCTCGAAGCGCTCGCCCAGATGTGCCTCGCGAGCGCGCGCTACCGGGCGGCCGAGCGCTATGCGCGCCTGGTGCTCCGGGCCTCGGGGTACCCGAGCCATGCCGAGGGCACGGTGTTCCTGGCGCTCGCGCGCTTGGAAGATGAGGAGGGCTTTTTCGCCTTCGCCCATGAACTCGAGGCGGAGCGCGGCGAGCGCGCCGCCGCGGTGCTCGACGATTCGCCGTGGTTCCTGCTTGCCCGCACGCTCCTGCTCTACAAGCTCGGTCGCCGCAAGCCCGCGCGCAGGGCGCTCCGCGATTTTGCCGCGCGATGCGAAGGAGGAGCGTTCTTCCTGCTCAACCCCACCTACATGGCACCGTACCTGCCCGTGCGCCCGCAACCGCGCGAAGCCTGGGACCTCTCTCACCAAGCGGCATGGGACGCCGACGGCATCATCGTCGACACGCCCGACTTCATTCCCTGGGCGGAATCCGTTGACGGCGTCTACGACGAATCCGAGCGCTTCGCCAACCGCAACGGGTTCTAACAGGTGCTTTCTGTGGCGAGTTCGCCGCACGCCCGCCGTTCGCCCGGCCCCCTTCATTTGGCCTGAAGCGCGAAGACCTCCATCGCGCTCCGGCACCCGCCCAAGCAGCTCTTCACTCTAGGCACCTCTACGCTGCCACTCCCTGCTTGAAACTTTTCAATCGCAAGGCAAAAGTGAATATAAAACTGATGCGCATGGCATGGACGGACGCTACGGTGCAAACGAGTGCCACGGCAGACCGCAGGCAGACGAAACGCGTTCAACGTGACGCCAGGCCAGCCTCTCATATAAACTTTCATGCCGAATTACACAATAAGAAAGAGATTTCAGTCTCTTACTGCGTACTTCGGCATGAAAGTTTATTGAAAAGCGGCAGCGGACCGGCATCGAAAAATGGCAACAAGCATGTCAAATGGAGGCAGCCCCCATTCGACAGTTTTGGCATTGCGCGCGAGCGGGAGGGGCCGTATACTGGCGCCGTTGACCGAGTAGGGCATGAGGCCCTGCAGCGCGTGTGGCGACGCCATCGGTCCGGCGAGGAGGAACGAGGTACCGTGCGCATCTGCTAGACATGTTCAACCACTTATTCATTTGGCGCTCGTAGCCGGCAGCCGCACTGTGGCGCCGCAACCCGCGGCCACACCGGTTCGCCAAGAGTCCCATGGCACCGAGCACGACGCCCTACCAGGAAGACATGCCAATGCAGATTACCCTTTCGAACGTGCGCTACACCTATCCTGGCGCCACGGAACCCATCCTGAACAACGTAAATGTCACCTTCCCACAAGGCTGGAGCGGCCTTCTGGGCGACAACGGTTGCGGCAAGACCACGCTCGCACGCATTGCGGTTGGCGCGCTCAAGCCTGACTCTGGCAGCGTGACGGGAGGCCTCTTCTGCGTGCTCTGCCCCCAAGAAACGGACACCCCACCCGACGCGCTCGCAGACTTTGCCCTCGACTATGGGCGCGAAGCGCGGCGGTTGCGAGAGATCTTTCATCTGGACGACGAGATGCCCTGGCGCTTCGACGAGCTCTCGCATGGCGAGCGCAAAAAGCTGCAGGTCGCCGTTGCGCTTTGGCAGCGACCCGACGCGCTCGTGCTCGACGAGCCGACCAACCATATCGATCACGAAGCCCGCGAGGAACTCGCCCAAGCGCTCCGCAGCTTCACCGGCGTGGGTATCCTCGTGAGCCACGACCGCGACCTACTCGATGCGCTCGCGGACCGCTGCATCTCGTTCGAAGCGGGCAAGCTCATCGGGCGGCCCGGCGGCTACACGGCAGCGCATGCGCAGGCGGAGCGTGAACGGACGGCGAACCAAAGAGAGCGGCAAACGGCAAAAGCTCAGTTGGCGCGCCTCGCTGCCGAAAAGGATGCCCGAGCGCACGAAGCCGCGCGGGCGCAGGCGCGCCTCTCCAAACGCCACCTCGACCCGAAGGACCATTCCGCTAAGGGTAAGATCGACCTTGCCAAGTTCACCGGGCAGGACGGCGCGCGGGGCAGGCTCTCCGCTCAAATGGACGCACGGGTTGCCGCCGCGCGCGACCGCCTCGACCAAGCGCGCATCGAGAAGCGCTACGACGGCGACCTCTGGCTCGAAGCGCGGCCGAGCCCGCGCAAGACGCTTCTGCGCATCGACGCGACCGAAATACCCTGCGGGCCCAGCGTGCTCACGGTGCCGCGCCTGTTCGTGGGCAACACCGACCATATCGGCATCGTGGGGCCGAACGGCGCGGGCAAAAGCACGCTCCTGCGCTATCTGAAGCCTCGCATCGCCGCCGACCTCGCCGTCCTTGATATTCCGCAGGAACTAACAACCGAAGAGCGGCAACGCGTTGTGCGGCGCGTGGCCGAGCTTTCCCCCGCCGAGCGCGGACGAGTACTCTCGACCGTGGCACAGCTCAACTCCGAACCGGACCGCATCCTCGAAGGCGGAAGAACAAGCCCCGGCGAGCTGCGCAAACTTATGCTAGCGCTTGGAATGCTGCGCGCGCCTGAGCTCATCATCATGGATGAGCCCACCAACCACTTAGACCTTCATTCGGTCGAGGCCCTTGAGCGGGCGCTCGCCGCGTACCCCGGCGCGCTGCTGCTCGTAAGCCACGACCATGCGTTTCTGCGTGCCTGCACCGCGCGCACGTGGCGCGTCGAGGGCGGCGCCGTCTCGGAGCGGTAAAGCCAAGCCAACCTCGCCCATCGAGCTACCAGCAGCCGAAAAGCTCCGCCGCCTGCGCCATCTTCTCGGCCACTTTCACGCCGAAGGGGCAACGACCCTCGCACGCATGACAGGCGATGCACGCGTCGGCGCGCACGTCGAGCGCGCGATAGTGCTCGCGCACGGAATCCGGCACCTCCGCCTGCATGGCCGCGAGGTCGTAAAACTTGTTGACCGTGGGGATGTCGATGCCCTTGGGACACGGCGCACAGTGGCCGCAGTACGTGCACTGCCCGTAGTAGGCGTGGCGCGGCGCACCGGCAAGCACGCTTGCGTAGTCGCGCTCATCGGGCCCGGCCGTCTCGTACGCCACGGCCTCGGCCACGTGCTCCAGCGTGGTGAAACCGACCATGATGCTCGCCACCGCCGGACGGGTGAGCGCGTAGTGGATGCACTGCACCGGCGTGAGCGCGACGCCAAACGGCGAGGTGGCAGCGTCGAGCAGGCGGCCACCGGCGTAGCCCTTCATGACCGTGATGCCTGTGCCCGCCTGCTCGGCGAGCGCATAGAGCTCCGCGCGGTCGGCGTTGATGCCGTCGAGGCTCTCGTCGCTGTAATCGCCGAAGAGGTCGTCGAGGTTATCGCTCGCCGGCATCATGTCGAACGCCGGGTTCACAGAGAAGAGCATCATCTCGATGCCCGGCTCGGCCGCCACGAGCTTGGCCACCGCCGGATTGTGGGTGGAAAGACCGACGTGTCGGATGGCGCCGGCCTGCTTGAGCTCCTGCACGTAGCCCCAGAACGGCCCCGCCATGATCTGTTCGAGCTCCTCGACCTTGTCCACGTAGTGAATCATGCCGAGGTCCATGTAGTCGGTATGGAAGCGCTGAAGCAGGTCCTCGAAGGCGGGCTTGACCTGGTCGAGGTCGCGCGTGCGTACGTATTGCTCGCCCTGCCACGTGGAGCCGAGGTGCCCTTGGATAATCCAGCGCCCGCGACTGCCGAGCTCCTGGAGCACGTCGCCCAGGTTGGAGCGGCGCGTGGGGTCGGGCATCCAGCAGTCGAGGATGTTGATGCCCGCGTCCTCGCAGGCGCGCGTAACGGCGAGCGTTTCTTCGAGCGTGCCGTCCATCCATTCGCCGCCAAAGCCGATCTCGCTGACTTTGAGCCCCGTGTTGCCAAGCGTGCGGTACTGCATGATGCCCTCCCCTTGTTGACGAAGCAGACGACGGCATCCATGCCTGCCGCAAGCAGCGCTACCAGCACAAACACCGGCACCGATAACGCATAGGTGACGGCGCGCAGTCGCCCCCTGCTTCGCATGTCCCTCTAAATGTAAGTATAGATGCTGGTGCGGACAACAGCTGACGGGTCCGCTATGCATAGCGCGTTGTGATAACACGCGAACCACGAATCGCACAAACAGCAGGCCAGTGCAGGATTTTGCGGGAATACGGTATGACCGAACGCATTCCTGCAGCAATGCCTTCCCCCGATGTCCATCCATTGGTCTCGTTTTTCTTTCCCGATGATGACAACGTGCATCCGGTGCCCCACAATGCGGTGACCGGTTCGCTTTTGTGAACCATTGAACGGTACCGCATAAACGTCCGAGCAAAGGAGGCGCTATGAGCGATATCTGCGGTTCGCAAGCAGCAGCGCGTTCCATGCAGCAGCTCGCGCGCGAGTTCAGCGCTTGCCGGGACATGCTTGTAGCGCTCGGCAACGAGAACCGCCAGCTCATTTTCGTAGCGCTGCTCGAGCACCCCGGCGGCGTGCGCGTAGGCGATCTTGCCAAACTTGCACGGCTCTCGCGCCCCGCGGCTTCGCACCATCTCAAGGTTCTGCAGAACGCAGGCCTCGTCGATCATTATCAGCAGGGAACGAAGAACTTCTACCACGCAAGCGCTCGTCTCGACCGTTGGGCGCAGCTCGCTCGCGTGACCGCGCATGCTGAGCAATTCGTACGCCTCGTCCAAGAACTTGATGCGCGGGCAGAAGCCGGGAAGCACGCGTGTAGCGAATCCAGCTCCGACCCTTCCCCTGCCACAGACAGCCGCGCTGCCGCGAACCCTTCTCCCGCTGCAGGGCCCTCCACCGCGACGCGCTCTGCCGCGAAATCCCCCACTTCAGCGACCTTCGCCGCCGCAGGATCCTCCTCCGCGGGCTCATCCTCCACCGCGGGGCTTTCCACCGCAGGCCCATCACCTGCCGCAGGCTCATCCCCCTCACCCCATTCGGCCATCTCCAGAAAGGAACCCGCATGACCGCACCGACCGTCACGCCGCCCAGCCCCTTCGACCGACACATCGCCACACTCAACCGCACCGACCTCATGGGTCTCCTCGCCGCGCGCCACTCAGTGCGAAGCTTCACTGACCGGCCCATCGAGGAAGATGCCGTTGAGCAGCTGCAGTCCGAGGCCGACGCTCTGAACGAGCGGCTCGACCTTTCCATCCAACTCTGCCTCGACAACCCCGAGGCATTCGACGGCCGGCTCGCACACTACGGATCGTTTCGCAACGTGCGCAACCACATCGCGCTCGTAGGACCCACGTGCCCCGGCCTCGATGAGGCGTGCGGCTATGCGGGCGAACGGCTCGTGCTACTCGCGCAAGAACTCAGACTCAATACCTGCTGGGTGGCGCTCACGTATAGCAAGAAGGCAAGTGCCGCGCGCGTGGCGGCGGGCGAGAAGTTCGTCTGTTGCATCGCGCTCGGATATGGCGAAAAGGCCGGCGCCGCGCATAAGGTAAAGCCGATCGAGAAGCTTGGCCGAACGGCCGACGGCTCGGAACTCGCTACGGCGCCCGCCTGGTTCGCTGCTGGTCTCGAGGCTGCTCAGCTTGCCCCCACCGCTGTCAACCAGCAGCGCTTCCGCTTCGAACTTGCCGCCGACGAGCACACCGTGCACGCCCGGGCGCTGCCCGCCGTCTCATGCGGGCGCATCGACCTTGGCATCGCTAAGCTGCACTTCGAGCTTGGCGCCAACAGTGCCTCTCGCGATTGGTCCTTTGCCTGAGCGACCGTTAACCAAACGATGGAGGTCGCTCGGACATACGCCAACAAGCGGCTCGAAAACGACACTAAGCACTGAAGACGCAGGGGCACGGCCGACATACCCAAAGCCCTTGCCGCCGTAGAAGCCTCACTCTTCCAATTCGTGGCCGGAAAGCTGGCCTCGGCGCAACGACGAAGACCTCGTCCGGCATCCAATGCACAGGCCGGGATCAAAACTCCCGCCAAAGGATCGGATTTTCGGGATACCCCTATGTATACAGAGAGCGGCCCGCCACAAAATGCCTGCTCACGGGCTCGCGTAAAAACGGCCTACTTCAGGGGTAGGTGAAAATCCGATCCTTTGGCCGGACTTTTATTAATGGTGGCTCCACTCGGCGGAAAATCTATGCAAACGTGCCGCAAGCCCGTCCCAAATACGACAGACCGACAGCTCAAAACACTCAACGGAGACGAACCGCAGCGTGCAAAAACATTCCGCCGCGCTGCTGCCGCACCGCCGTCACGCCGCGCTGCCACCACCCACATCGCGCTGCCGCGCCACGCCGCATCGCGTTGCCGCCTATCGTCCCTATTCTCTCGCTGCATAACCCAGTAATCCAGCGGGAATAGTTACAGAATGTGTAGCAGTTGCACGCGCCTCGTGAAAGGTCTCGCTGTGGAATTCGAACAGCTTCGCCAAATAGACGCCATCGCCCGCACCGGCACCTTCTCCGCCGCTGCCGAAGCGCTTCACACCTCGCAGCCATCGGTGAGCCGATCTATGCGCGCGCTCGAGCGCGAGCTGGGCTGCGAGCTCTTCAACCGATCGCGCAACCATGTTGAACTCAACGAGGCCGGCGAGCTCGCCCTCAAGCACGCGCGCGCTATCTTGGCGGAGGAGCGCCGCATGCGCGATGCGTTCGACGACCTCACCCGAACCAACCGCACGCTCAACGTCGCGTCCGTCGCACCGGCACCGGTCTGGAGGCTCGCCTCACGCGTAACCGAGCGCTTTCCGGGCACCATGCTCACCTCGGAAACCATCGATGACGAGCAAGAAGTCGAGAGAAGGCTCTTCGACCGCTCGGCCGACCTTGCAATCACGCGGCGGCCCATCGGCCTGCCTAACGTGGTCTGCGTGCCGTTCATGGTCGAGAACCTCTTCATCTACGCACCGGCAACGGACCCCATCGCGCAGCAGACGAGCGTCAAGCTCGCGGACCTCGACGGGCGCACCTTCCTCATGAACGCCGACGTCGGCTTCTGGGGCGACATGACGCGCGCGGCACTGCCCAACGCGCGAATCATCATGCAGCAGGATTCCAACGTGCTCGCGCAGCTGATTCGCACGTCTGATGTGCTGGGCTTTGTCACCGACGTATCCGAGTTCAACCACCCCGACGAGAACCGCGCGCGCGTGCCCATCCAAGACGCCGACGCGCACGCCACGTTCTACGTGGTCGCCATGATCGATGCGCCGCAGGCCGTGCTGGATATCGTCGAGGCGGTTAGGCGGTAGCTGCGCAGCCGAGGCCGCCCGGTGAACACCCTGGCAGCAACGACCCCGCGGCCAAGCAGGACCGATATTGCACGCAAGGAAGCGCTGGAACATGCTCCGGCCCCGCCATACGATAAAACGTACCGGGTTGATAAAACTAACCGGGTTAGTTTTATCATTTTCGATCGGCCTGTTTCCGCGCCAGCGTACTAGAAAAGACGGGCAACCCGAAGGACACCCGCCTGTCCCGCAATATCGCCTCGCGCTCGATACCGAGCGCGCATACCACCATGCCTTTCGGCTGCACGCCTACGCCTGCGCGGCGATCTGCCCCTTCACAAGATTTAGCAGGCCGCCGATAAGCTGCACGTCGCGATGGTCATAGCAAATCGAGCGGTCGCAATCGAGCTCGGCGATCTTCGCCTTATCCTCGTCAGAAAGCTGGAAGTCGAACACGTCGAAGTTCTCTTCCATGCGCTCCTTGTGCGTAGACTTGGGAATCACGATGACGCCGAGATCGAGGAGGTAGCGCAGCGCCACTTGGCCCACGGACTTGCCGTACTTCTCGCCAATCTCGGAGAGCAACGGGTTCTGGAAGAAGTTGTTAGCGCCCTCGGCGAACGGACCCCACGCCATGTGCGCTACGCCAAGGTTCTCCATGTTCTCATGCGCGTAGTGCTGCTGCCAGAACACATGGGTCTCGACCTGGTTGACCATCGGCGCTACCCCGGCGAACGTACAGATGTCGAGCAGGCGCGTGGGATTGAAGTTGGAAACGCCGATCGCACGGACGGGGCCGTCCTTGTACGCACGCTCCATGTCGCGCCACGCCGCATGGTAATCGTTGTAGGCCTGGTGCAGGAGCATAAGGTCGATCTGATCCACGCCAAGGAGCTCGAGCGACTGCTTGATGGAGTCGTAGGTCTTGCCCTCGCCGTAGTTGGAAACCCACACCTTGCTCACGATGAAGAGCTCGTCGCGCGCAACGCCGCTCGCCTTGATGCCGGCGCCCACGCCGCGCTCGTTGCCATACGCCTGAGCGGTGTCGATCATGCGGTAGCCGCTCGCGATGGCGTCCGCAACGCAGCGCCCGGTGGTAGCGTCGTCGATCTGGAACACGCCGTAACCGAGCATGGGCATCTTCACACCGTTGGAAAGGGTCTTGTACTCCATGGGAACCTCCTTTGTGCCTCCCGCGCCGTAACCCGTGGCGCCGCGAGTGCATGGCTTGTGCTTGGCTCCATTGTGCTCGCATGCCACGGCTATTCCCGCGTCTATGACGATATGCCGCTATACGCCAGATGCATGCTCGGCGCAATGCGAAAACAGCCCAGAAGGTCCTTCATCAGAGGAGGGCTCAAAAACAAGCAGACGATGATTATCTCGTCTTCTATGGGGACCTCTCCGCAATACCGCTCACTATCTTGTCGAGTGCTCCGCAAAAACTTGTCGAATGTCGCAAATCACGTAACTTCGGCAAGATTATGCGGAGCACTCGGCAAGTTTATGAACCCGTCTATGCAGGGGACGACATCGTAGGAGCACGCCGGCCCACAAGCACACCTCCCTCGCGCAAAAAACGGCGCTGCAGGCAACCCACCTGCAGCGCCGTTCGAAACGCACCATGCAACGCATGAGCAGACGCCTACTCTCGTTCATGTAGGCGTTCGCAGTATCGATATGCTCGTAGCCGGCCTCAAACGCCGCGATCGACGCGGCCTCGGCCTCGGCCGGGCTCATAAGAAAGGTGCCCAGGCCCTCGACCGGCATTTTGACATCGTTGTTAAGCTTCAGGTACTCCATGGTAGCCTCGCTTTCCGCCGTGCTCGCACGGCATCGTTGTGCTTCGCCACCATTGTGCCCGCAGCGGACCGGCACACCGCCGTCTACCCCGATATGCCGCTATGCGCGCGACGCATACTCGCCCGGAAAACAAGCCTCAAGACATCCAATGCGGCCCCGCAACGCAAAACTCTCGCCAAAGGATCGAATTTTTGGCCACCATCCGAGTACAGCCGCAATTGCGCTCGAAAGAATGCCAGCTAGAGGGCCTGCGCACTTTCGTGATACTTGGACGTACGCGTAAAATTCGATCCTTTGGCGAGAGTTTTGCTTTGAAGCCTGAAGTGGGACACAATATCCTGGCGCCTTTGTTCCATCCTTGTCCCAACTCAGCACCTTTGTCCCCTGCGAGGAGGCCGCGATGTTCAACCTTGTGCTGTTCGAGCCGGAGATACCAGCCAATACGGGCAATATCGGCCGAACCTGCGTGGTCACGGGCACAAGGCTGCATCTCATCGAACCGCTCGGCTTCTCGCTCGACGAGCGCGCGCTCAGGCGGGCGGGCTTGGGATACTGGGGCAATCTCGACCTTGCGGTGTACCCAGACTGGAACGACTTCTGTCTCCGCAATGGACTGGCCGCGCACGGTCCCGAACCCCGGCTGCACCTTCTAACCAAGAAAGCGCGCCGAACCCATGCGGAGTCCACGTACCGCGACGGAGATTATCTCGTTCTCGGAAAGGAGAGCTCGGGCATCCCCGAGGAGCTGCTCGCGCGCTATGCCGAGAGCTGCGAACGCATTCCGATGCTGCCCGACAAGGCGACGCTCGCCAACCGCGCCGCCTGGGAGCACCGCACCGGCGAGCTCGCCGAAGAGGGGTACGCTCCGGCGGAGCAAGCCGAACGCGGCCAAGCGGGCGGGCATGAGGCGCTTCGACGGCAAGACATCTGCGGCAACTTCATCGATCCCACGGATTACCGCATCAGCGCGCTCAACCTTTCCAATGCAGCCGCCGTTGTCCTCTATGAGGCGCTCCGCCAAACTGACTTCCCCGGCATGGAACGATAAAACGAACCCGGTTCGTTTTATCATTTTTACAGGGCGTCCTCACCGCGCTCGCCGGTGCGAATACGAACAGCCTCCTCGACCGGGGTCACGAAAATCTTGCCGTCGCCGACCTCGCCCGTCTTAGCGACCGCGCAAATGATATCGATAAGCTCCTCGACTTCCCCATCTGCCACCACGAGGCACATCTTGACCTTGGGCACCATGTTGAGCAACACCTCGGTACCGCGATAGAACTCCTTCCAGCCACGTTGGTTGCCGAAACCCTGCACCTCCGAAACCGCCATGCCATGCACGCCCGCGCTGGTGAGCGCATCCTTGAGCGGCTCGAGCATCTCGGGTCGAACGATTGCCGTAATCTGCTTCATGGAATCCTCCTGTTGAATACCTTCGCTCTCGCAGGATAGGTGGCGGCTGTCGAGGCTACAGCACCGGGCAGTCGCCCGCGTGGCAACGCCAGCCGCCCGGGCATTGCCCCCTTGCCTGCGCAGCATTCCCGCCGCCGGCTCGACCGGGCGAACCGCCTGTCCATGCAGCGCTGCCCGCTGCCACTCTACCAGTGCGCCGCTACACATCCAGCCCCGTGTACGCCGGGTACGCGCTCTCACCGTGCTGAGCCACGTCAAGGCCGAGCGCCTCCTCGCCGCCGTCCACACGCAACCGCCCATGGAACACGGCTTTCACCACGAGCGCGATGGCCACATCGAGCACGAGAACGGCCGCCACCGTAACGAGAATGCCCAGCACCTGGTCAGCAAGAAGCTCCGCATTGCCCGTGTAGATGAGCCCGCCGATTCCCGTCGGCGAAAGCTCCGGAACGCAAAAGATTCCGGTTAGAACACCGCCCAGGATACCGCCGATGCCATGACAACCAAACGCATCGAGCGCGTCGTCGTAACCAAGCCGCGCCTTAAGATGCGAGATCGCAAAGAAGCACACCGGCGAAACGACGATCCCCATGACCACCGCAGCCCATGGCTCCACGTAGCCTGCCGCCGGCGTGACCACCACAAGGCCGGCGACGAGGCCCGTGCATGCGCCAACGAGCGTGCACTTTCCCGTTGTCAATCGGTCCACGACCATCCATGAGGCCATACCTGCCGCACTTGAGACCACGGTATTCAGCACTGCGAGCACCGCGATGTGATCGGCCGCGAACGCCGACCCTCCGTTGAAGCCGAACCATCCGAACCAGAGCAGCCCCGCGCCGAGCGCAACGAACGGAACATTGTGCGCGCGGTACGTCTTGAGACCGAAGCCCTTGCGGCCGCCGAGAAACAGGCAAAGGACAAGCCCCGTGAGGCCCGAGCTGATGTGAACCACGTCGCCCCCGGCAAAATCGAGCGCGCCGATGATACCCCCGATGAGGCTTTCCTCACCGCCCCACACCATGTGCGCGAGCGGCGCATAGACCACGACCGACCAGATGCCGATGAACAGCGCGATCGCTCCGAAGCGCATGCGCCCGGCCACGGAGCCCGTCACGATGCCAGCCGTGATGAGCGCGAACGCCATCTGGAAAACGATGTCGAGAACCGTTGGGTAGAGGGTGCCATCGGGCACGCCCTGGGCCTCCGCAAGGAGCAGCTCAACTGTTCCGGCGAGTCCTACCTGGTCGAAACCACCGATGATAGGATTGTCACCGCTCCCGCCGTAGGCGAGCGACCAACCCACAAACACCCAGGTGAGCCCCGCGATGCCAATCACCATGAATGACATGAACATGGTGTTGATGACGTTCTTGCGCCGCGAGAGACCACCGTAGAAAAAGGCGAGCCCCGGCGTCATCAGGAGCACGAGCATCGTGCAGACGAGCATGAACGCGGTAGAGCCAGTGTCATACATGCGCATTCCCCCTTCGTATCGAGCGGGTCATGCACGGCTTCGTGGCGACACGGCCGCACGGCTACGTGTCTACACAGCTTCGTGGCCGCACGGCTCCGTGGCTGCACGGCTCCGTGGCTGCACGGCGCGCTCCACACGCCGCATGGCAACTCGCCACCTGATGGCACGCCGCGAATCCGATGGCCCGAACTCGCGGTGAGCCACCACGCCGGAATGCAGGCCCGCTTCCGATGGAATGCGACTATGGTAAAAAGCTAAACGGTCGCCGCCCGGCAGATTCGCCTCGTTTACCGAGCTACAACGAGCCTGAAACATCGGCAACCGAACGGCAACGGGGCGGAAAGCACACGTACACGCAAGAGAAACCAGCCCGCAACGCGCCGGAAATGCGCGCGTGCAGAGCCATGAACGCCATGGAAAGTCTCTCCTGGCCCCGTCACGCCGCGCTCGCAAGAGGGAAAGTCGACAGTCCCCTGCTCGCCGTCCATGATCATGAGCTGGTGGGCTCCGGCGCGGGCGCCGGCTCCAGCAGACCGGACGCCCTGGGCGCGGGTGCCGGCACCGGCTGACCAGACGCCCTGGGCGCGGGCACCGGCGCTTGCGAATCAGACGCCTCCGGCGCGGGCGCCGGCTGACCAGACGCCCCCAACGCCGCCGCAGGCGCAGGCGCTAGAACGAAACGTTGCCGAACTCGGAAAGCTCAAGCTCAGGGTTGTGATCGTGCGCCCAGTCCACGTTCCAGGGGCTCGTGAACAGCAGCAGCTTGCTGCCGCGCATGTCTTCCACGCGCAGGGTGTCGCGCGTGAGGTCGAGCGCCTTCACGTCCACCGAACCAGGTTCGTTGGCGATCCAGCGAATATCGGTGTAGCCGAGCGGCTGGCGGCGCACCTCAACGTGGTACTCGCTTTTGAGCCGCTGCTCCAGCACGTCGAACTGAAGCACGCCCACCACACCCACGATCACGCTTTCCATGCCGGCGCCAATCTCACGGAATATCTGGACCGCACCCTCCTGTGCAAGCTCCTCCATTCCCTTCACGAACTGCTTGCGCTTCATAGTGTCCACCTGGCTGATGCGCGCAAAATGCTCCGGCGCGAAGGTAGGGATGCCCGCATACTGCACGCGGCGCTTACCGGCGCAGAGCGTGTCGCCAATAGAGAAGATGCCCGGATCGAAGAGGCCCACGATGTCGCCCGCGTACGCCTCGTCCACGATGGCGCGGTCGTCGGCCATCATGGCAGTGCCCGTGGCGAGCTTGAGCTTGCGCCCGCCCTGCATATGGAAAGCGTCCATGCCGCGTTCGAACTTGCCCGAGCAGATGCGCAGGAAAGCGATGCGGTCGCGGTGGTTCTTGTCCATGTTGGCCTGGATCTTGAACACGAAGCCGGAAAACTCGTCCGACGCCGGGTCGACCAGCTCGCCCGTGAGCGCATCCTTATGCGGGCTCGGTGCCGGCGCAAGCCTCAAGAAGTCTTTGAGGAACGGCTCTACGCCGAAGTTAGTGAGCGCCGAACCAAAGAAGACGGGGCTGAGCTTGCCCGCACGAACGGCCTCGAGGTCGAATTCGTCCGCCGCTCCATCAAGAAGCTCGATGTCGTCCATGAGGTTACGATGGTTCTCGGCCCCGATGAGCTCGTCGAGCGCCGGATCGCCCAGCTCGGCCTCAATCTCATCCACCTTCTTGGTGGCATTCGCGCGGCCGTCGCCCTCGAAAGCGAGCACATGGCGGCTCGCGCGCTCGAAGACGCCGCGGAAATTCTGTCCGCAGCCGATGGGCCAGTTCATGGGATAGGTCGAGATGCCGAGCACCGTCTCGATCTCGTCCAGAAGATCGAACGGGTCGCGCGTCTCGCGGTCGAGCTTGTTCACGAAGGTGAAGATGGGAATACCGCGCAGCGCGCAGACGCGAAAGAGCTTAACGGTCTGCGCCTCCACACCCTTCGCGCCATCGATCACCATGACGGCGGCGTCGGCGGCCATGAGCGTACGGTACGTATCTTCCGAAAAGTCCTGGTGGCCAGGGGTGTCCAAGATATTCACGCAGCAGCCATCGTAGGTGAACTGCAGCACCGACGAAGTCACCGAGATGCCGCGCTGCTTCTCGATCTCCATCCAGTCGGAGACCGCGTGCTTGGCACTGCTCTTCCCCTTTACCGAACCTGCCGCCTGGATGGTGCCGGTATAGAGGAGGAGCTTCTCGGTAAGTGTGGTCTTGCCCGCGTCCGGGTGCGAGATGATGGCGAAGGTGCGTCGCGAAGCGACCTCTTCGGCGATGCTTGGCATGGGTCTCCTCTGCGCAACGCGCCGGTCTGCCATGCGCTGACATGTGGCCGCCGACGCGCGAGGCGACGAGCGGCAGGTGCAAGCGCGAGCATGGCAAGCGGGACGTGCGTCTGTGCTCCGATGATGTGCGATTTCAACCGGACGTATTGTAACGCACTTCGCCCGCGCCCACGCCGTCTGCGCACCCCCTCCGATGCCGAAAGCGTACGCGTCCGAACCGCCGACTCCTCATCGATCTTCATTCTTGGGCAAGATTGTGTCGAAACTCGGCTTCTAGAGCCATCTTTTCGACACATTCTTGCCCGAGAATGAATTGCGCGCATGGGACCCCGACACACGGGACTACTTCGCCCGCGTCCGCTCGACACGGGTCGGATCGCGCATGCGGCTTGCGAGAGGGTGCGAGGGCCGGCACACGCGCGAAGGCCGGCATGGGCATGTGGCTCACGTGCGGGTGCGCGGGCCGGCGCACGCGCGAAGGCCGGCATGGACATGTGGCTCACGTGCGGGTGCGCG